>Ga0351970_1002_pt1 | contig 67699 bp, 71 predicted proteins | sample BONcelFGM3001C10_FD_206752 | JGI IMG/M metagenome (GOLD analysis project Ga0351970, IMG submission 206752) | Enriched cells from coal bed in the Powder River Basin, Montana, United States - BONCAT cells FGM rep2 HSBNCT.FGM.300.1.C10 ...
CGCGACTTGGCTCTTTGTTTTTCTAGCTCCCTTTTATGCTGATGACCGACAGGGTCGTCGGGATAGAGAGCCAGAAGCTGGGAAAGATAGGCTTCCGAGGCAGCGACATCTCCCATCTTGACTGTGACGGTCACCAACTCGTGCAAAAGGGGCCTTATCGTATCGGCTTCCATTCCAGCAGGTGGCCTTGTCTGCGCAGCCATTTCGAGTATGAGACGCGCTTTTTGCAATTCACCCATGCGGCTCAGTATCTGGCCCGACATAAAAAGGGCCATGAAGTCGTCTTTTTGAACCTTAAGTACCTCGGCAAGCGACTTCAAGGCGTCTTCGTAGCGATTAGCATGATATAATGTTCTTCCGGCATGCTTATGTATGGATTTTACGAGAGGATGCTCCGGATAGTGTTTAGCAATGTTTTTTGTCGTTTCAACGAGCATGTCGGCAGCACCTGCGTAATTTCCCTTGGATTCTAGAAAGATGCCATAACGAAATAAAAGCAGCGGATCCCGGCAGCCTTGATCATAGGCGCGTTGCATGAATATGGAGGCAGTGGCCAAATTGCCGCTGTCGAATGTCTGAAATGCTGGCTCAATAAACTCATTCCATTTCGATGACTTATGGCCACTCTTTAAATAATAACTATAATCTTTGGCCGTCGTTGTTTCAGGTTCTTTTGAAACAACCGATGGCGGTAGTTTATCGGTCGCGCCTTTCGCGGCGGACACCCTTTTCTCCTCCACCGCCGGCACGGCATCCATCATCTGGGCACCAATCTCGAGGGGCAAACCAAGCGCCACAATAACGGCTGCAAAAAATATAAAAAATACAATTTTTCTATTTTTTTTGTTCATTTAAAAGTTCCTCCCAATATTCAACGAGGTAGAGCGGATTGACCAATTTTCAATAATTATTTTAACAAAATTGACCAATTTTAGATCAAATCAAGTTTTTTCGACGAATTTTTTTCTAAAAATGTCGATGCGGGCAAGGGACCCTGATATTTTATCCGCCGGTATATAACCCCTGTCGGCGGCCCTTTTCAACTCTTCCCTAACTCTAAAGTGGATCTTTAAGTCTGGTGAACATTCAAGCACAATATCAGCACCAGCCGATATCGCCATACATGCCGCACGATGCGGTGGATAGAGCGAGGAAAGCCCTTTCATCGTCAAATCGTCGGTAATGACAAGACCGTCAAAGGCAAGCTCGGTACGAAGAATCCCTCCTATGATGGCTTCGGATACGGTGGCGGGAAGCTCTGAATCGATGCTGCGGTTTACGATGTGGGCTGTCATCACGGACGACACCCCGGCCTCTATGGCGGCGCGAAAGGGAATTAGCTCACAGGCATCCAAAAGTTCACGAGAGCGATCGACCACCGGCGTGGCCTCGTGAGAATCAAGCTCGGTGTCGCCGTGGCCCGGAAAATGTTTGGCACAGGTGGCTACAAAACATCCCTGCATCGCCTCTATAAAAACCGCGCAAAGCCTCGCTACGACGGCTGGCTCGGACGAAAAAGCGCGATCGCCTATTACGGGATTTTTGGGGTTTGTAAGCACATCGGCTACCGGCGCAAAATCAAAATTTATACCGACCGACGACAACTCGCCGGCCATCGTCTCCGCGATGTCTTTTAGTGCCCGGACATCTCCTGACCGGCCAAACTCAGACATGGGCGGAACCGGCGTAAAACCTTCGCGAAGGCGCATCACGCGCCCTCCTTCCTGATCGACGGCCATTATGAGTTTTTTGCCGGCAGCTTCGTTTAGCTCGCTTGTAAAAGCCCGAAGCTGTTCGCAGTTTTTGAAATTTCTGGTGAAGAGTATCACCCCGCCCACGCCGCCCTTTAAAAAATCACGAATCTCGCGTGTAACCTCAATACCCGGAAGACCCACCATCATCAGTTCGGACACGTCGTGCATTTATTCCCCCTTAAAAATCCGTAAACCGTGAGCCGGGACTCGCCAACCGTTACCTATTCCTCGGTGCGAGCTTGTCGCGCAGACCGTCGCCTGTGAAATTGAAACCCAAAACGACGAGCATTATGGCAAGCCCCGGATAGATCGAAAGATGCGGTGCGATGAGAAGATATTTCGTGCCTTGATCGAGCATGGCGCCCCACGAGGGCATGTTCACCGGAACTCCAAGGCCTAAAAACGAAAGCGAAGATTCAACCATGATAACCCCCGCCATCCCGAAGCTGGCGTTGACGACGATAGGACCCACCATGTTCGGCAGCAGATGTTTTAGAAACATGCGCAGGGCGCCTACTCCTATGGCACGACCGGCCAAAACAAATTCCCGTTCTTTAAGCGAAAGCGTCTGACCGCGCACAAGCCTTGCGTAGGTCACCCAACCCTTGATGCAAAGAATTATGATTACATTGGCAACCGACGGCATGAGAAACGCGGCGATTGCTATGGCGAAAAGAAAACCCGGAAATGCGAGAAAGACATCCGAAATGAAAACGAAGATTTTGTCTACCCTGCCGCCGTAATATCCGGCGATCACGCCTATTGCAGAACCCACGACAAGGGAAACTAGCACCACCGCCAAGCCTATACCGAGGGAGATGCGCGTCCCATAGAGTATGCGCGAAAGTATGTCGCGGCCGTCGGCATCATTGCCCAGCGGATATTCAAGGCTCGGTCCCGCAAAAGATTTTTCGAGATTATATTCGGAAGGATCGTGAGGCGAAAGCCAAGGCGCAAAAAGGGCCACGAATATCATCATGCCAACTAGCGCAAGCCCCGCTTTGGCGGTAAACGACTTCATAGTCTAACCCTTGGATCGACTACCTTGTACATGCAGTCGGTAGCGGCGTTTATAAGCACATACGCGAAGGAGATTATTAGTATGCAGCCCTGAACCACCGGATAATCGCGCCTGTTTATCGAATCTAGAAGCAGCATGCCCACACCGGGCCAATTAAATATTTTTTCGGTGATAACCGTTCCCGCCAGCAACGCCGCCGTCTGAAGGCCCACAATTGTGATCACCGGATTTAGGGCATTTCGAAGGGCGTGCTTATAGATGACGTTTCTTTCGGAAAGACCCTTGGCCCTTGCGGCGGTGATATATTCGCGGCCCGTCTCTTCTAACATCGAAGATCTGGTAAGGCGGGAAAGCATGGCAGCTAGGGCAGCGCCAAGAGTTATGGAGGGAAGGATCAGCGAAATCAGGGACTCCCTTCCAGAGATCGGCAATAGGCCGAGCTTCACTGAAAATATGAGGATGAGTACCGGCCCCAGCCAGAAGCTGGGCACTGAAATTCCAAAAAGCGAAAAGAACATCGCCAGCTGATCCCATAGAGTGCCCCGACGCAAAGCCGCAAATACTCCGGCAGGAATAGCTATTCCTATCGCAATCAACATGGCGCATGCGGCCAGAATGAAAGTGGAGGTGAAGCGGGCCGCTAGGTGGCTTGTGACGGTTCTGTGATCGTAGATCGATCGGCCCCATTCACCCGTAACGAGCCCTCCAAGGAAATTCACGTATTGTCTGCCCAAGGGAAGGTCGAGACCTAATTCGCTGCGAAGCGCCACACGATCGACGGCCAGCGCCTGTTCTCCGATGATCAAATCGACAGGATCGCCGGGAATTATGTGAATTAGCAAAAACACGAGAGTGGAAACCGCTAACAAAACGGGAATTGCCGATGCGAGCCTTTTTATGATGTATGTTAACATTTAAAATCCGTAACTCGTAAAAGCCGGGACTCGGAAACCCGGGACTCGGGATTCGGGACTCGGGACTCGGAAACCCGTAACTCGTGACTCGTGAACCGTGAACCGTAAAAGCCGGGACTCGGGATTCGGGACTCGGGACTCGGAAACCCGGGACTCGGGACTCGGGATTCGAAAATCCGGGACTCGGGACTCGGGAACCGTAAAATGACAAAACGGTTTTCACTTGTCCCGCATCACTTCTTCTCCACTCCAATTAGCGTTCGCAAATCGCCGTCCGGACGCAGCTTAACACCTTTTAAGTTATTTCTGTAAACGACAACGTTTTTTTCATACCAAAGCGGCACATAGGGAAGCTCGGCAAGGGCGATCTCCTGAACCTTAGCGTAAACTTCTTTGCGCCTTTCCCGCGACATCGCCACCCGGCCTTCTTCCACCAGCTTGTCCACGACCGCATTTTTATAGCGGTTTCTGTTTACGCCGTCAGGTGCCCACTGGGAAGAGTGACAGACGTCATAGAACATATCCGGCTCGGTTAGAAGCGACCAAGCAAGAGAATACATCTGAAAATTGCCTTTCTTTATGTCGCCGTAGAATTTCCCCCATTCGTAGGGCTCAACGCGCACATCAATCCCTACTAGGCGCAACTGATGAGCGATCATCTGCGCTATATCCACACGCTCTTTGTTGGTCGATGTCTTGTAGATAAGCCCGAAGCGCATGGCCGGCCCATCGCCGTCTGAATCTTTATAGCCGGCCTCGTCTAAAAGGGTTTTGGCTTTTTGAGGATCGTATTCGTAGCCTTTGAGATTTTTATCGTACGCCCAATTGTCAGGCGAGAGGATGGAATTAGCCTTGACCGCAAGCCCCTGAAAGCGGTGAGAGATGATGGCGTCGCGGTCTATGGCATAGGCTATCGCCTGTCTCACCTTTTCGTCGGCAAGTATGGGATCGGTGAGATTAAAACCGAGATAGGAAACGACCACGCCCGCGTCCTCCATACGCTTTATGTTTTTGTCCTCGGCCACTTTGGCAAGGAGCATGGGAGGAACGGCATTTTGTATAAAGTCCACATCGCCCTTGAGGAGCTTTAGCACCCGCACGTTGTCGTCGGCGATGATGTCGAACCTAAGAGTCTGGGTCCTTGGGACATCGCCAAAATATTTTTCATTGGCCTCCAAGACGAGCCAGGAATCCGGAACGAATTTCACGAATTTATAGGGACCCGTCCCCACAGGGTTTGACGAAAAATCCTCACCCTTCTCTGCGGCATAGCCTTTTGGCACAACACCTATGCCAAGCAGCGTAAGGAATGGTGCATAAGGCTCTTTGAGGGTCATCTTTACGGTGTCTGAAGAGAGCGCCTCTATGGATTCCACTCTGTCGAAAGAACCCTTGAAGGCCGACTGAATGGAACCATCCATTATCGAACCGTAACTGTAAACGACATCCTCCGCAGTAAGCGGTGTGCCATCGTGAAAAACAACTCCCTTCTTTAGATGAAACGTGTAGGTCTTGTCGTCTTGTTCGAAGGTTTCCACGAGGTTTGGAACCACGTTCATCTGTTCATCGGTCCTGAAAAGACCGTCGAAGATAAGACGCGTTATCATGATGCCGTAGGAATCTGTCGCCTTTCTGGAATCGAGCGACACCGGCCCTGCGGGTATCGCCACTTTGAGCACGCCGGTCGTGGGTGTTTTTTTGCTGCACGAGAACGTGCAAATAACCGTCAGAAAACTTAAAACCAGAACCACCGATAAACGCAAACTCTTCATGCTTGCCCCCAATCTTGTTTTTCTATAGAATCCGCCCCCGTCACGTTTTTTTATTGTCAACAATTCCGTACCGAGCGATTTCATCGCCAATTACGCGGATTTAGGAGCTATGTCAATCATGCATAAAAAAAATGGATACGCTTTTTTGCTTTCGTTATTTTCCTCATCCTCGACCTTAACCTCGACCTTAACCTTAACCTTGACCTTAACCTTGACCTTAACGACATTTTCTTTCGCTTCCGATGCCTTTGCCTCAGACCTGATAATCAAGGCTTTAAACGACAAGGGTTTTGACAAAGAACTATCCTCCCTGACTGTCTTGGATGCCCAGACAGGCGAGTTGATAGCTTCTCACAACATCGAGCTACCCCTAAATCCCGCTTCATGCATGAAGCTTGTCACCGCAGCTGCCGCTTTATCGATGCTAGGGCCGGACTATCGTTTCAAGACCGATTTTTTCGCGGACGCGCCGATTAAAAATGGCGGCATAGGAACGCTCTATGTTTCCGGCACCGGCAATCCCCTGATGGTAAGCGAGGAAATATGGCGCATGACGAGAAATCTGGCCGACATGGGTCTTACGAAAATCGCGGGAGACTTAGTAATCGACGATTCCTATTTCGACTCCTATGAAGTTCCTAAAAAATCGGGAGAAGAACACCGCGCCTTTTCGCCAAAAACCTCGGCTGTGGCGGCTAATTTCAACTCGGTGGCAGTGAGGATAGCACCCGGGGCACAGGGCGGATCAGCCGAAGTATCCCTAGATCCTCCGGTGGAATATTTAAGTCTTGTAAACAAGCTTAAAACGGGTGGCAAACACACGGCGAACATAACATCTTCTTATGCAAACGGTATCGAGACCATCACCGTGACCGGAACGATACCACAAAATCTGGTTCCAAGAGATGTATATAGAAGCGTCGCCGATCCTTCGCTTTACGCAGGTTCGGTAATAAAATACGTGCTTTTACAAAACGGCATCCGGATCGATGGTAAAGTGCGCCTTGGAAAGGTGCCTGCAGGTGCAACCGGCCTTCGCAGCGAAATATCTCCCCCACTTTCAGAAGTCATACGCGACATGAACAAGTTCTCGAACAACTTCATCGCTGAACAGGTGGCTAAACATCTGGGTGCAGTTCGTTTTGGAAAACCCGGCTCCACCGCCAAGGGAATCTCCGCCATGAAAGAATATCTTTCGTCGGCCGGACTTAAAGCGGAGGATTATCTCCTAGAAAACGCTTCTGGTCTCTCCGCCAATACGCGAATATCATCCTTGCAACTCGCGAAACTTTTAGCCGCGGTATATCGCGATTTTTCAATACGCCCCGAGTTCATGTCGTCTTTGGCCATCGCCGGCGTCGATGGCACGATGAAGCGCTGGAATTTCGCAGGCGAACTTCGCGGCATGGCAAGGGCCAAAACAGGCACCTTAAACAACGTAAGCACCCTTGCGGGATATGTACCCACCAAGAGCGGGAGAATCGCCGCCTTCGCGATATTGATAAACGGCCTTAAGCATGGCGCAGACGCCGCCCACCGGGCCCAGATGAAAATTATAAACGCAATTTCGGAGAGCCGATAATGTCCATCGCCCGGGAAAACAGGATCGTAAATACGCTTCTTGTCACTTGCATACTTGCAGGCTTTGCTTGTTTTGCATTCATACTGCTTCCGGAAAAATTAAACAGCGGCAATTACACCGCCGGTCCCAAAGAACCGGAAAATCCCAAAGGTCTGGCGTCCCTGATAGCCATGAAACCCAAAAAAGAAAAATCCCGTACACCGCCTGATCAAGGCAATGTCGTAAAATTCACGCCCGAGCCTGAGATACTCTTTCCTTCGGCACAAAACCCGATAGAGACAGAACCGGTTGTGCCCGATGTGGCCGGCGGACCGGGCGCAGCCGTGGAGGATGATCTTTTCAAAAGGCAACAGCCCTTCGCAAAAGATCCGGCTCCCGACATCACCGAGGAAAAAACAACCTCCGTCCAGACAAATTCTTCCGAAATGATCGGGATGAAAGACGATCTTGAAGAGTTAATGGCCGGACTTGAGAAAAACGTCGTGCGTCACAAAAAATCGAGGCTGGCGCTCGGAATACCGTCCCTTCTTTCGGTTTCCAAAAAAGATCCCCAAAAAGACTGGATATATTCTCCTGCATCTCTTGAGATTGACGTCGCATTCTGGAGAGACATCTATGCAAAATATCATACCGATCAGGTAGTCCTTCATCATCCTAAATATCTGGACATAGTCTATGACGTCGTCGAACTCTCCGATATCACGCGCGACCCAAGGCTTACCGACCGGGAAAAAGATTATCAGAAGGAAAAAAGAATCGAAGAGAAACGAAAAAACATCGAGAACATACTGGAAAAACTCGCCGAAGGCGGAACGGCCAGATCCCTCACGGACGAGGAATGGCAGCTAAAAAAACTTTTCGATGGCGTAAAAGAAAACGACCCCTTCAAAAAGGCACTTGAGGTGCATGGCATACGCGGTCAGCGCGGCCAACGAGACAAATTCATCGAAGGGCTTAAATATTCAGGAAAGTATCTTGGGGAAATAGAAGCAGTCTATGAGCAACACGGACTTCCGGTAGAACTTACAAGGATCATCTTCGTGGAATCGATGTTTAATCTGAAGGCCAAAAGTCATGTGGGCGCGAGCGGCGTATGGCAGTTCATGCCAGCCACCGGAAAACTCTATCTTAGGATCAACGATCTGGTGGACGAAAGAAACGACCCAATCCTGGCCACACACGCCTCGGCAAAATTGCTGCGGCACAACTACAACGAACTAAAGACCTGGCCGCTTGCCATAAACGCCTACAACGCCGGACGCGGCAGAATGCAACAGGCTGTAAAGATGCTCGGTACGCGCGATATATCGATTATCGTCAAAAACTTCGAACATGGCTCATACCGTTTCGCGTCGAGAAATTTTTTCCCGGAATTTTTGGCGGCTCTTGAAGTTGCCGAACACCATGAAAGATATTTCGGTCCCATAAATTTCGAGCAGCCCTTGAAATATGAGGTTGTAAAAAGCCCCTATCACATATCGCTTCCGGACGTCTTGCGCATCGCCTCGATCGATATTGAAAAATTCGAGGAGTTAAACCCCGCTTTTACCTACAAGGTATTAAACGGCAAAATCCAAATACCTTCCGGTTTTTCCATACGCATACCGGAGGGACGAGGCGAATTATTCATGCTGGCGGCTGCGAGATCTCCAAAGAGCAAAAAAGGAGCGATCTATCACGTGGTGGAACGTGGCGAAACGCTTGCCACGATAGCCAATACTTACGGCATAAAACCAGACAGCCTACGCCGCGCCAACAGCGGCATACACAGGCAGCCAAGCCAAGGTCAAAAACTCGTAATACCTTTTGATTGAAAACCCGTAGAAAAACCGTGACTCGTAAAATCCGGGATTCGGGACTCGTAACCCGAAAACCCGTGAACCGTAACCCGTGACTCGTGAATCGTGACTCGGAATTCGGGACCCGGAAAACCAACCCGTACAAAAAAACATTGATAAGCCAGCGGCGGCGTGCTAGCGGGGCTGTCATGAAAAGACTCTTGGCGCTTGTTCTCGGGGTTGTTTTTTCGCTCTCGTTTTTTGCGGCAGGCTGCGCGAGGCAACCCTCAGAAAAACGATCCGCAAAAATCATAAGCAGCTATTTCGAGGACTATGGCAAAAAGTACAAAGATACCGTATATGGCCAAAGCCCCGTAGAGACGGTGGAACTTACAAGAAAATACGAAATCCGCAAACATCTGGTGGCCGTCGAGGCCTTTCTTACGATGAAGGACGGCAACGTGCGCAGGATCCACGCGACTATCGAGAAGGGCCCTATGGGTTGGCGTTTCGTATCGTGGGAAAACGCAAGTTGACCCCGCTGGCAGCACGGACTAACTCCCCTGAAAAAAGCATAAGCGCCAAAATGGCATAACACGCCACAACCTGAACGCCCGTCGGTGTAAAATCAAAATAGAAAAATTGCCCGCGGGAGGCTATCAAATCAGCGACTGTCGTGAGCATGCCGGAGAAAAATCCCGTTAAACGCCAAAGGGCAGATGCCCCAAAAGGCAAAATGAGCGACGCGATCGAAGAAACTATGACGAGCGGTAAAACGACAAAACCCACATAGGGAACAACTGCTATATTCACAAAAAAGCCCGCCAAGGTGACGATGCCAAAATGATAGGCGGCAAGCGGCATGACAAAAACAGAAGCTCCAATGCCCGCAGAAGCCAGACGCAAAACCCAAAGCAACGCAGCGTTTCTAGTTTTTCCCCCGAAAAAAAACATGATCCGGGGAGCAATGAGAACAAGACCCAAAACAGCCATGACCGACATTTGAAAAGACACATCTATCGAAGAAAGAGGATAGACGAAAACTATCACAACGACCGAGGTGCAAAGAGTGGTTAGAAGATCCTGTTTTCGATAGATGACGATGCCTGCAAGATACACGGTAAGCATTATTCCGGCCCTTACCGCAGAGATGGGAAAGCCCGCGAGAGTTACATAACACCACACCACCGGAATCGAAAAAATGGAGGTGAATATTTTTGCCGGGTATCTTATGAGCAATTGCGGGAAAAGGCAGACCAGCTTCGATATCAGAAAATAGCACATCAGGGCGAAGAGCCCCACATGCAGTCCCGAAATCGCAAGCACATGAGAAATCCCTGTCTTGGAAAAGGAATTGCGCATCCCCTGATCAATAAGGCCTCGATCGCCAACCGCCAATGCCAACACAAGAGAGAGCGGAGCTCCTGAAATGGAACCTTCTGCGGCCTTGGTGATACGGGTTCTCGCCCACGAAACCGCCCGCGAAAAAACACCTTTTTCCTTTTCGACGACACCGTAGCTGCCGAACATAAAACCCGTAGCCGCAATTCCCTTGGTCATGAGATAAACCGGATAATCGAAGTTGCCGGCGCTTTCATATTTCCTGGGAGGACCCATAGGTCCCCTAAATGAGATCACATCGCCCTTGGCGAGCGATCTATCCGAACCGCGAAAGTGCATCCTAACGCCTCCGGAGGCGTGGACGTAGCTTCCATCCTGATTGCACTCGATAAGCGACAGATCGGCAGAGCTGGCATCCTTTTTTACGGCAGGATGCGCCATAACTTTTGCCAGGCAGCTTTGAATTTTTACGTCCGGAATTTCAAGACTCAAGTTTTTTGAAGCGCTCACACCTGCAATGATCCAGCCCAAGACAAAAACGGCGACTACTAAAAATGCGAGAACATTTTTTTTCTGCGTCCAGACATACGCAAAAAACAACGACGCGGTAAGGGCTATCGAAAGATATTCCAGAAACGCAAAATTCGGAAATGAGAAACGGATCCCGCTATGCGTGCCTGTCGTGAGCGACAAGGCGACAAGGAGCATCGGCCGGTATGTATTCCAATGCAAGACCGACATCCCTGCGGAGCATTCCTGCCTGCCTGTAGATGACATCACAAGATGAGCTAGAACACCTGCGAGAGAGAATCAAGTCCAGTTTATCGCGTATGCCGATTAAATATTGCCTGAACTTTTCAGAGGGATTTCTATAAAAGAGACCTAAAACCTTTTTTACGTTTATATTGTTTATCCACAGCTCGCCTCCGTCCATCTCCGAACGCAGCCCGCCTGTGAGATCATCGTATATACCGCCAAGCCTTAGATGTATTTTATCCTGAAGCGCCATAACTTGGGCGTTGAAATCACCCATGGATTTACCGCCCTTTCCCCACACAAAACCTTGATATCTGCTAAGCCCCCCCGAAAGACCGCAGAGAAGGCCAATATCTCGTCTTTCTTCGTCTATGATACAGGCTACGTTCATATCGTTTAGGCAAATTCCACCGTCGCCATCAAAGGTCCATTTTTCGCCATCTTCGGGTTCGAAGGTAACTTTTTTGTCGAGCGGTAAATCCGAGGAAGAACTGCCGGAAGCCTCATCTCCACGTATGCGGCCCCTTCGATCAATCTTTCTGAATTTATTGATATAATTTATCATATATTGCGAAACGCCGTTTAATAGTTCAGTCCCATATTACTTATCGGCAAGAACCCTCTCCAAAGTTGCGAAATAAGAAGATAAAAACTTTTTTCCTTCATTATCTTCCTCAAGGACGAAATGAAGCGTTTCAAGGACATTTTTTTGGGCTTCGGTAAGTTCTAGATTCCTTATATTGTGTCCTTTAAAGAAGATTTCGTTTCGCGAATCGTCGAAATGGATAGAAGCGACCTCATCGTTCATTATAAAGGTGTAGGTAAACCGGTTTTTATACACTGCAAGCATGCTATCTGGAGCCCTTAAGGTCTTTCCTTCCACTTTTTTGGATTTTCCGCCCATCAGACGAATTAAATCTAAGGGAGCGGTGACGCCACTTCTGGCGGCTTCCACAGCCAGCTCGGTAATGTCGATTTTCTTTCTCATTTTCGACTCCTTTACCCTCTTTCACGAATTGACTTTGCAGAATCCGTGCCACAAAACTCGGATAGAGTTTCTTATAAGTCGTTGATTTTTGGTTTTAAATATAGAGGAAATCGACAAATTGTCTCATAGTGGGAAAATGCGATGAGAAAGTATCAAAAAAATGACACTTCAAAATTATACCCTGTGCCCCCACTATGATGATAGTTTTTCAATTTATTAATAACTGTCCAATTACTTTTAAAAAGCATTATAATTCCTTGATTATTAATGACTAAAGTGCTAGCGGTACTCGCCTTATGTCCAACTCAACCGAAATAAATCCAGCTCTTGAAAATCTAATCGTGTTCGGATTTGGAGCCCAAGGCAGCGCCCAAGCACTCAATCTAAGAGACAGCGGAAGACGCGTGGGGGTATTCGCAAGACCTGAAAGTAAGCGTATCAAGGATATAAACGAACACGGTCTTAAGCTCTATACCGATCCTGCAGAGGCCGCCAGGACAGCAAACATCGCCGCCATAATGCTGCCCGACAAAGAACAAGCCAAGTTCTACGAAAAATATCTTGAACCAAACCTGCCCCAGAATTCCGCAATCGTATTTGCACATGGGCTGGCTGTGCACTACGGTCTTATAAAGCCCCGGGCCGATCTCGATATCCTTCTTGTCGCGCCTTTGGGACATGCCGAGGCCGTCCGAAATGATTACCTCACCGGAACCGGTGTGCCGTGTATGTTGGCAGTCGATCGCGACGCATCGGGCTTTGCCACGGCAAGAGCGCACGAATACGCCAAGGCCATAAGCAAAACAGGCCCGTTTATAAACACCACCTTTATCGAAGAAGTGGAAACAGATCTCTTCGCCGAGCAGGCCCTCCTATGCGGCGGCCTGCCCGAACTCGTCAAGGCCACCTTCGACACGATGGTAGGCGCCGGCTACAACGCCGACGCGGCCTATTTTAGCTGCCTTAAGGAACTGCGCCCCATAGTATCTCTCATGGACAGGCTGGGCGTGGATGGAATGAGAGAACGCATAAGCGACACGGCTAGGTTCGGAGCTATAACCAGAGGTCCCAGAGTAATCGATTCAAGGACGAAAACCGAACTTTTGAAAATACTCTCCGAGATCAAATCCGGCGAATTCATGCGCGAGTTTATAGAAAAAAAACCCGGCAATCAGCAGCAATCGCCAGGTGGCATCGAGGAAACAGAACATCCTATCGAAAAAATTCATCGCCGATACAATCCAAATCTGCGATAATCTGCGCCGCAAAAACGATCTGAAAGGAAAAATCATGGAAAGACGGCCGGCAGTTGCAGGGCAGTTTTATTCAAAAAATCCAAGAGATCTCAAAAAAGAAGTTACAGCATACCTGCAAAACGCTCAGGAGCCTATAACTGCATCCGCCGTAGTGGCGCCTCATGCCGGCTATATCTATTCAGGTGCCGTAGCTGGAAAAGTTTTTGGCAGCATAAACGTCCCCCAGACCTGTATTTTGTTAGGTCCTAATCATCATGGATTAGGGCAAGATGCGGCAATAACAAGCCATGGCAGCTGGATTATTCCAACCGGCCGGATACCCGTCGATTCCAAACTCGCTGAAAGCCTTAAGAGTTCATGCGTAATCTTGAGAGAAGACGCTCTGGCACATCTGAAAGAACATTCACTTGAGGTCCTTCTCCCCTTCCTTCTCGAGAGACAGCAAAAGCTGGAGATCGTACCCATAGCCCTTTCGCGGCTTACGAAAGACGATTGCAAAACTCTTGGCATGGCGATAGCGCAAACGATCAGGCTCTACGAAAAACCCGTTCTTATAGTTGCAAGTACAGACATGAACCATTATGAAAGCCAGACGGCCACCCTTGAAAAGGATCGCATGGCAATAGACGCGGTACTTTCGCTGGACGGTGACGGGCTTTTGGAAACCTGCGCAAATCACGGTATCAGCATGTGCGGGGTAGTACCCGTCGCCACCGCCATATTCGCTTCCAAGGCTCTAGGTGCCAAACAGGCGATTTTAGTGGAACATAAAACTTCAGGAGATATATGCGGCGATTACGATTCGGTGGTGGGATATGCGGGATTCATAATGCACTAAGGCGTCTTTAAAAAATCCGGTTTTTATTTCAGGGCATCTCTAAAAACCACCGCCCGACAAAAGACGAACAAGGTTGCTTGCATCCCCGCCAAAGATTTTTTGGGGGCGACATGGCGATCTTTGTTGTCGGCGATTAAGGAGCTTAAAAAAATGAAACCAAGAGTCAGATTCGCGCCTTCACCAACAGGGGCCTTGCACATAGGGGGCGCGAGGACAGCACTTTTCAATTGGCTTTTTGCAAGGCATCACGGCGGCAGTTTCATCCTGCGCATAGAAGACACCGATCGGGAAAGATCCACGAAAGAATTCGAGGAATCGATACTGCAGGGAATGAAGTGGCTCGGCATAAACTGGGATGAGGGTCCGTTCTACCAGACCGAGAGAATGGACATCTACAAAACTCACGTCAAAAAGCTCCTAGACGACGGCCGGGCATTTCTATGCACCTGCACACAGGCGGAGCTAGACCTCATGCGTGAAAAGGCCATGGCCTCGGGAGCCAATCCCAAATACGACGGCTCCTGCAGAACCTCTCCCAAACATCCCGACAAACCGGCGGTCGTGAGGTTTCGCGCTCCGGATTCGGGAACGACCGAATTTCACGACATCTGCCGCGGAACGATAACCTTCGACAACTCCCAGCTAGACGATCTCATCATAGCCAGAAGCGATGGCACGCCGACCTACAATTTCACGGTGGTGGTAGATGACGTCACCATGGGCATAACCCACGTAATCCGGGGCGATGATCACATAAACAACACGCCCAAACAGGTGCTGCTATATCAGGCGCTTGGATACGAAGTGCCCCAGTTCGCCCACCTGCCAATGATCCACGGGCCCGACAAGAAAAAGCTCTCCAAGCGCCACGGTGCCGCATCGGTTACCGAATACCGGGATATGGGTTTTTTGCCAGAAGCCATGGTGAACTATCTGGCAAGGCTTGGCTGGGCGCACGGCGACCAAGAAATATTCACCCTAGCCGAACTCATCGAAAAATTCGATCTGCCTGAAGTTGGAAATTCCGCCTCCGTATTTGACGCTGAAAAACTAACATGGGTCAACGCCCAACATATGATGAACCTGCCAGCCCGAAAACTTCTCGACTTCGTGATGCCGTTTTTAAACGAACTTGGCCTAGCTTCCCTCGATTCAGATTACGCTGAAAAAGTGATAACGACCACCCGAGAACGCGCTCACACGCTAAAAGAGCTGGCCGCAATCTCGACGTATTTCTTCACGGATAAAATCGAGATGGATGAAAGCGCCGTCGCAAAGTGGCTTGATGCCGGCGGCATATCTATACTCACAGCGCTTGAGCAAAAACTCTCCGGTCTCATTTCCTTCGACGCCCAAAGCCTGTCACAGATATTTAAAAGTCTGGCTGAAGAAAAAAACCTCAAGATGGTCAACCTAGCCCAGCCGGTGCGCGTAGCCCTCACCGGCAATACGGCAAGCCCCGGGATATACGAAGTCATGGAAACTCTGGGACGCGAGAAAACTCTTTCAAGAATCAAACGTGCGATATCATCACGCAGCTAGAAAAAGGAAATGTTCCCATGGAAAACAAAAATTCACTCCGCGAAACCGAAGACAAAAAACCAGCAGACTTCATACGCCAGATCGTGGCGGACGACCTAGCCACGGGAAAACACCCGGAGATCATAACAAGATTTCCTCCCGAGCCAAACGGCTATTTGCATATAGGCCACGCAAAATCGATCTGCCTTAATTTTGGAATAGCTCTTGAAAATAAAAAAGGTCGCTGCCATTTGAGATTTGACGACACCAATCCTGAAAAAGAGGAAGATGAATACATAAGGGCCATAATAGAGGACGTGAAATGGCTGGGGTTTGATTGGGGAGAACATCTCTATTACGCCTCCGATTATTTCGAAAAGATGTACGAATACGGCGAACAGCTGATTCGGGAAGGTAACGCCTATGTCTGCAGCCTCAAACCAGACGAGGTAAAAAACACGCGCGGCACCTTGACGGAAGCCGGAAAGCCCAGCCCAGACAGGGACAGGCCGATCGAAGAGAGCCTTGACCTATTTAGGAGGATGAGAGCCGGCGAATTTCCGGAGGGCAGCTACACCCTGCGCGCCAAAATCGACATGACCTCGGGCAACTTCAACATGCGCGATCCGGCTGTATATAGAATAAAGAAGGCGCCTCACCCAAGGACCGGCAGCACTTGGTGCATCTATCCAATGTACGACTACGCACATTGTCTCGAGGACGCTATCGAAGAGATAACCCACTCGCTTTGCACGCTGGAGTTCGAAGATCACAGGCCGCTTTACGACTGGTTTTTGGACAAACTAAGAACACCGTATCATCCAAGGCAGATCGAGTTCGCCCGCCTCAATCTCACTTACACCGTAATGAGCAAACGAAAACTTTTGCAGCTGGTAAATGAAGGACATGTTGACGGATGGGACGACCCTAGAATGCCCACGATAGCAGGACTTAGGCGTAGGGGATACACTCCGTCATCTATCAAAAACTTCTGCGACCGCATAGGTCTTGCGAAAAGGGACAGCACGGTGGACGTGGCTCTTCTTGAATACTGCATACGCGACGAGCTAAACAAGACCGCGCCAAGGGTGATGGGCGTTTTAAACCCGCTTAAAGTGACGATAGAAAATTATCCCGAGAAACAAACCGAAGAACTCGATGCTATAAACAATCCCGAAGATGAAAGCGCCGGCACCAGAAAAATCCCCTTTTCGAAAACGCTCTACATAGAGAGATCCGACTTCATGGAGGATCCTCCCAAAAAATTCTTCAGACTCTCACCCGGCAAAGAGGTGAGACTTCGCTACGCCTACTTCATAACGTGTACCAAAGTGGTGAAAGACGAGAGCACAAAAGAGATAACCGAAATTATCTGCACCTACGATCCGAACACCCGGGGAGGGAATTCCCCCGATGGACGCAAGGTCAAATCTACCATCCACTGGGTTTCGGCCGCTCATGCCTTCAACGCAAAGGTTAGACTCTATGACAGGCTGTTTTTGAAGGAGGATCCCTTCGATGGCGACGATTTCATAAAAAACATCAACGCCGATTCGCTCAATATTCTGGAGAACGCAAAGCTCGAACCTTCGCTTAAAGGAGCAAAACCCGGCGATAGATATCAACTCGAAAGAATGGGATATTTCTTCGCGGATCCTATCGATTCGAAGGAAGGCTCTCCGATATTTAATCGCATAGTAACGCTAAAGGATATGTGGACAAACATCCAAAAACGCGGCGATGAGAATAAATAATCGAGGTTTACGACTGGCGATTTCGAGACACGCCCTTCGTCGACCGGGCGCGCTTCGCAGAGCTATCAGTCGCCAATGCACATCGCCTCACGACAGATATCCTGTAATTTTGTGCGCCCAAAGACCGTCCCGTCCGCCACGGCTGCGCCGTAGGCGTACCGGACGGTCTATGCCGGGCGGTCGAGCGATAAGGCGCGTTTTCGGGCCGTAACCCGAAAACGACGCCGTCCCCGCAAATCTCGTTCCCGGAAGCTTCGCGTCAGTAGGTTTTTATGGTCTATGGTCTATGGTCCCTAATCGGCAGTTACAGGATCGAGTCATAGTTGGAAATATAGGATAGCATATTGAATCGCAGTCAATATACTTTCATTCGCACTACCCGACAGGAATTGCCGGACCTTGCGACATCATAGCCCACCCTGCCACCGGCACGTAGGTACTTGGCCTGACCCTTGGGACCTATAAGTTCGGTGACATCGAGGCTGAAGGGAAATTTCTTACCTGAAACCGCAGATATAGTTCCAATGCCCTGCTTCTCGTAATATTCAACAACTTCTCCTTTAGGGAACATATCTTCCTCGGACACTTCCGGAGAATCGAGGCACTCGAAAACCTGCGGCAGAGGCAGCCAGTTTTGAAACCTCTCTTTTATCTGTTTCATTTCCATAATCACCTGTTCATTAACTAGAGTTTGTCGGGGAATGCAAAAAAAAACAGCAAAAATGTCATTCCAGCGAAAGCGGGAATCCAGTCCTTTCAATAAGTCATGGATCCCCGCCTTCGCGAGGATGACAAGAAAAGCGAATTCCCCGACAGGATCTACTTAGAAGGGAGAGCCACCAATGACAAGTAAAATCTATCGGGAGTATTTATTGCCTCGCCTGTTTTTTACATCTTCGGCCTGTTTCTGCTTAGATTCGATTTTTTTCTGGGGATTTATCATGGGTTCGAGATACATCTCCTCCCGAAGTTGTTCCACCTCGTGCACCCTCACCTGCGCCGGCGCATAGCCTTGAACTCTTATGATGGTCGGCCTTATAAACACCATGAGTTCCGTGTTTTCAAGGGACTTCTGTTTGGACTTGAAGGCATTGCCCAGAAGCGGAATTCGCGAAAGATAGGGCACCTGATTTTTTCTCACCGTATCGGAATATCTGGTAAGCCCACCGATGACGGTCGTCTCACCGTCCCGGACAAGCACGGTTGTGGACGCCGTGTTATCGACAACCACCGGTATGCCCTGCACCGCTCTCGAAAAATCCGGGGTAGAGGTTATGGCCTCTATCTTAAGTTTCACGAAATCGTCGATTGTTATCTGGGGAGTCACCTTCAACTCCACTCCGGTTTCAATTTCCTCGAGAGTGCCTCCCCCCGCTGTAGTCGTTCCGCCGCCTGTGGTGCCTATGTTGACCGAGCCCGTGCCCTGCACATAGATCGTAGCACCGCTTCTTATATTCGCGATCTGACCGTTGGAGGTTACGATGGAAGGATCCGAGATGACATAGACATCTCCCTTTTCTTCAGCCGCGAGTATCTGTACGTCGAGGTTTGCACCCTTTATGAGAGAACCTATCAAGACACCGCTGGTCGGGGTCACATTTGGAAAAAGGTTTGTGTTGAGATTTCTGCCTGAATCGGACTGGCCTACCGCATCTACGCCGCCAACCCTAAAAGATGCACCATCTGCGCCCTTGTTAAGCCCCCACTGTATTCCCAAAGACCTGCTAAAAGATCTGCTCGCCTCGAGTATCTTGGATTCTATGAGTACCTGAGCGTCCTTAATGTCCACATCCCGCACGAAGCGCCTTATGTTGTCTATATTGGAAAGAAGCTCTCTTATTATGAGGGAATTGGTTCTGGAATCCGAAACAGCTGAGCCTCTGGCTGAAAGAAGCCTTTGAAGTTTCGGCAGCATCTCGTCGGCCGGAGCAAAACGCAGACGAAAAGTTTCGGTCTTGAGATCCTCGCCGCTCTCCCGGAACTGATCGGCCTTGCCTATCCTTACGACATTTCCTTCTATGGTGTATTCAAGATCGTTCGCCCTAATGATGGCGTTTAAAGCGCCACTGACGGGAATATCCTTAAAGCTTACGTTCACAACCCCTTCCATCCCTTCGGGGATGATTATGTTAATACCGTTTATCCACGCCAGAAACTGCATGGTCTCGCGAAGAGAAGCCTGTCTGAAGGATATATCGTATCTCGAATCATCGACTGTACCGAAAAAATTATCGGTACCGACGCGACTTATGTTGCCCGTATCCACAGCTATGGAAACATTCGAAAACGAAAAAAAGGCAGCCAAAACCGCGGCAACAACAAAATTTTTAGAAAGTTTTTTCAATCAGATCCCCCCGCCCAGGGCCAAAACATAAATATCATCGACCCTTCTTAGCCTGACTTTGTCCCGCTCGACCAGATCAACCCGGTAACCCGCTATATGGTCACCCGCTTTTAAAAGGTAGCCGCTTATGAGAGCATAGGCATCGTTTTCATTTTTATAGACGATCCCTGAAAGCTGTAATTCCTCTATGGTAAGATCGCTTGCGGTACCCGCACCTCTGGAAAACGGATCGGACTGCGTGCGCACGTCGTCTTTGGTAGTGAGGGCGATAAAATCGTCCCAACCCAGCTCGGAAATAGACTGGGACAGCGCCTGCGCGGAAGCGAAAATAAAAACCGCAAAAATCGCAAAGGCCAAAAAGTTTTTTCCAGATGTTTTTTTCATATTAATCACCATGCCTACATTTTAGGTAAAAAGAGCTCCGTTTCAATTTTGGCATCGATCATTGCGCCTTTTTCCTTCTGACCTTTTAAAGAGATGCGCTTGACCACGAGAGGCCTCTCTATGTTTTCAAGACCATTTAGGTAGTCCCTTATCGCAGCATAGCGCCCTTTAAGATCGACCGTTATTGGAACGACGGAAAACTGGCCCTCGGGGACGCGGCTACCCACATCCACCTTGATTACCTCCGCCTTACGAGCAAACCTGCGGCTGCCCATGAGGTCGGCGGTGGAATTTATCTCTTCGGTTATATCGACTATGTTTCTCCCCACTACTTTTTGAACGTAGGGATCTGTATGGGTCGTCTTTTTTACAGGTTCTTCGGTCTTTTTGTCTAACTGGACCTTCATTGCATCTATCAAAGTTCTCGACATCTCCAACTGTCCTTCAAGATTTGCACGATTGCCCTTTAACGCCCTGATCTCTTGAGACTTGGGACTCCACAAAAAATCCACAAAAAGAAATAGAATGGCAAAAACAACTATGCCGAATAGAAGTTTTTCTCTCCCCGAGGGCTCCTTGTTTAAATCGTTTTTGGAAAGATTCACGTTCAAAATAATTCTCCTAACGGCGTATATTCACCGGACAGGTGAGAATTACAAAATCCGTCTCCCCCGCTTCCGTCTGCGAGGCGTGAGAGCTGACAAGCGCGGTACCCGTAAACTCCCCGCAGGATTCAAGTGACATTAGAAAATTATTAAGAGTCCTTTGCCCCTTTACGACTCCCTTGATTTCGATTTCATAGCCACGGTCCTTGTCGATAACAACATTAAATACTTCCAGCAAGACGCCAGCAGGACGGTTCGATACCATCGCAGAAAGGACCTTCGACCATAGAGGTCGCGATGCCACGATTGAAGCGAGATCATCTTTAGATGTAAAACTCACGTTGCTACGTCCGGATTGCCGTATAAGCCTTAACTGTTCTTCCTTTTCGAGCTCAAGAGTTGCTATCGTCACTTCCGTATTTTTTATCTCCCGGCCTATCATGAACTCCCTTGAAAGCTGAAGACCATAGAGCATGGTTAGAAGTGCACACCAGCAGGCTATGGCTATCGCCATCGTTTTGTAGGTAATAGCACCGCCTCTTCCATGTTCCAAAAAGTTGATGCGCTTGATTTCTAACTTTTCCTTCATGATTTCCCCGGCCATTTAAACTACGGCATGGCAAGACCCGTCGCTACCGCGTAAAGAGGCCCAAGTTTTAAAACTTCTTCGGTGACACTTGTTTTATCCAATAACGACAAAAACGGGTTAAATACTTCTGTCTTTATTCCTAGAGATTTCTGCACATGCTCGACAAGCCCCGGATAAAAACTTCCCTGTCCGGCAACATGAAGAGAATCTACTTTTTCCAATCCGTACAATATGGAAAATGCGTCTATTGACCTTTGTATTTCTATGACCATCTGACTCATGAAATGCTTTACTGTAGCGTGAAATTTTCCAATTACGTCGATGGAAAGCTCAAGCCCGGTGCCCGGCTCTTTTCCGGCAATCCAATTGGACATCATATCCTGCACCACACCTTCGATGAGGTTCGCATCTCTCATGATCTGCCTTACAACACCATCGCGATTTATCTGGGAAAGCGGCCTTGAAAACAAAAGTTCTCGGCCTCTAAATATGACGAAATGGGTCATCTTGTTGCCAAACGCCATACAGCTGTGGCATTTGTCGTCTTGAAGCATCCCGCAGGTATAAAAGGACATGTGAAGCGCCGACGCTACCGGCTCGAGGGCTGCCACCTTAAACCCAAGCGACTTAAATCTCAGCAAATATCTGTCTGTCGCATGTCGCGAAACTCCATAAGCCACTACCGCAACTTTGTTACCTTCTACCCCGCCTGAAAGCGGCAGACATCCTGCAAGATAGTCCTCGATAGGAACCTCGATATGCTCCCTAAAATTCCATTTAATGGCCTCCTGCATATCCTGATCCGGCATTTTCGGAAAGACCATCCTTCTCAATCTAAGACTTTGATCTTCTATATTGACGGCAACGTGCTGAACACCGTAGGCGAGCCTTAACATCTGTACATGAAACGCTTCCTTTTCTGCGATGGAAAACGAATCCAGCTCGAAATCTATCTCGGCAAATCCGGATATCAGGTATCCATCTACACCGTTTTTTACAATACGCACAAGACGCGCCTTGCCACCCTCTACCTCCACTCCCACGCGTTGAGGTTTTTTACGAAAAAAACCCGATATCTTGTTTATGTCGATCGATTTTAAATCTATCACTTTTCAATCTCCATCAGCCTGCCTCTTACCGCATCTATCACGTTGCTTGGGTAGTTACCGCCAACCTCTATAAATCTGCGATAATAATTGGCAGCCTTTGAATGCTCTCCTTTTTTATCATAGAGAAACGCCATGTTGAAATTAGCCTCGGGATAGGCCGGCATGAGCTTTAACGACTTACCTATCAGCTCGATGGCTCTCGTGTTGTTGCCTTCCTGCATGACGAGCATCCCTAAATTGTTAAGCGCTTCAGGATAATCGGGTCTTAGCTCCAGCGCTTTGTCGTAATTTCTCTGGGCCTCTATGGCATCGCCCCTGCTTTTGGCGATAAGTCCGAGATTGTTCCATATTTCAGGATCTATTGGGGCAAGGACCGATGCAGAAAGCATATCATTCCAGGCACTGTCGAAATCGCTTTTTGCATAGGCTGCCAGAGCGCGAGTTTTAAGAACACCGACATCCTGAGTGTCGCTTTGCTGCTGTAATCCGGAGGCGGTTTGAGAAGCCGTCGGCGTAAGTGTCGCGGGGATGGCAGGACCTGATTTTAGCTTCATATATGCGAAGATGGAGACCGCAACTATTAGAACCGAAGCTAAAACTATCGTGCGTTTGGGAATCACCCTGTTTGTAGCCCGTGCGACATCTCCCATGGCCAGAATTCCGGAACCTATTTCAGCGGCGGGTTTGCCGTTTTTTTCTTTTGCGGCCTCGCCGGCCTTTTTTAGTGCATCGTGTATCAAAGACATCTTTAGTCCTCCAAGGCCCTAGTCCTACGAAGAAAACACCCATCTTCTAAAAAACCCAAACGGCCTTCGCCTTCCGCCACGCCAGTCCATGACCGCAGCCTTAACTTCTTTTTTCGTTATTACATGCGCATCGCACACGTATGCCGCCATGAGAGTTTTATCGCACAGTATGTTGATAAGGCGGGGATAACCGCTTGTTTCTCTATGTATCAATTTATATGCCACCGGATCGAAGAAAATTTTTCCGCCACCTCCGGCTATGCAGATACGATGGTTTATATATCTCATCATCTCAGGCTGCGAAAAAGGTGTGAGATGGTATCTGGCGGTTATGCGCTGTTCTAGCTGCCTTAGCTCGTGAGATTTCACCTTCTTCAATAGCTCAGGCTGACCTACGAGAAGTATCTGCAAAAGTTTTTGCGTGCGGGTCTCGAGATTTGTGAGAAGCCTTACGGCCTCGAGCGCATCCGGCGAGAGATTTTGAGCCTCATCTATTACCACGAGCGCTTTTTTGTCCTCGGAAGCGAGCCTTAAAAGAAAGGTGTTGAGGGCCTCTATCTGTTTTTGCGGGGAATTGTATCTGATGGCAATTCCAAAATCCTTGGTGATGGCCTTTAAAAGCTCTTCCACGGAAAGCAGCGGATTTATAAGAAGTGCCGTAGATACGGAATCGTCCAGACGAGATAATAGCGCTCTAGAGAGCAACGTCTTTCCCGTACCCACCTCGCCTGTGAGCATAGAAAATCCCAGTCTCTCATTTACCCCGTAGAGAATGGTATCTAAGGCTTGTTCGTGCTGTTTACCCAAATACAGGTAATTTACGTCCGGTGTTATAGAAAATGGTTTTTCCGAAAGACCGAAGAATTTCAAATACATACACCCCCCCTAGCGCCGGCGCATTATAACGACATTTCCATGAAATTCAAAGGAAAAACGGTAAAAACCCGTAACTCGTAAAATCCGTGACTCGTAACTCGTGAACCGTAAACCGTGAAAACCCGAGTGTCATCCAGAGGGCCGAAGGCCCGAAGGATCCCGGTGTTTCATGATTTGTGGTTCTGACATGAACCTGTCACGGTTCACGAATCCCGGATTTTACGGGTTTTCTACGGACAATAAGATGGCACGCTCTTTGTCGTGCCGTCTAACATGGTTATGATATGCGAAAAACAACCGCCGACGGCTGACGCTCTGAAGCGGTAGTAATTGACGGTCGAGGTCGATGCACCCCCTATTTGCACGTCCGTGATATCCACATTTGTTCCGTTTGTAGCACTGCCGCTCCAACGATCCGAACCGTCCACCCTTATTCTATCGAGTCTTCTGTTCGCGGCAAGACCCGTCCATGAGGTAGTGACGCGATCGACGACTATTCCCAAAGGACAGGCGTTCACCCAAAGCTGGTTTCGGACCTCACGGGCGCTTATCGTCATACCGGAGGTGTCAACTAAAAGACACGCGGCCATATCGTCGGCGTAGAGGTTGACAGGCACGGTCAGCTCAGTATCGTCGCGCATGATGTAGGTGATGATGAAATTTCTGCCCGACATCTCGCCGCTGAAGGTGAGGTAATTTTGGGGCATCGATTGCCCGGGATTAAACAACGGGATGCTGCCAAAAATCACCTCGGTGCCGCTAGTTACACTGCCCGACCACCTCTGCGCTCCGTCTATAAAGACATTGCTCAGGGTTCTGACCGGCGAAAGCGGCGTCCAAGAAACGCGCATGCCCTTTATCCCTATGACCGTAGGCGCAGAGCATACGTTGGCAAGCATCCCTCCTATGAGACGCGTGTTTCCCGTCCAACCTACATACGCTGCGGAGAGGTCGGCTTCAAGACACGCGGATTCATCGTCGGCCCTGAACTGATACATGGCGTTTTTCGACGAACCGTCGCTCATCGTATAGACGATATTGAAATTGCGATTTGGAAGCTCGGTGTTAAACCTGATGCGCGTCTGGGCAACCGAGGAAGACGCACCTATCGTATAATCGTTTATGTCTATGACACCGCCGGAGGGCGTCCCCGGCGAATAGCTCTGATAGACCGTAGTTCCGCCTATGGCCACTATTACCGCATGATCGGTGCTTACCGGTGTCCAGCTGACAGTCATCGCGGCTAGGGTTATGTTGTTCGTGCACGTGTTGATGAGATTCGCGCCGATTATCTCGTAGGGCCACCATATCGTATTCATTCTGGCACCGGAGACATCCACCTCCAGACAATCGGCCATCGTAGATCCTGACGTAGGACCCTCGATGGAAAAACTTTGATTTGAGCTGCCAAACAACGCGCTCACATCGGAGGTGCTGGTAATTAAGCCTGTCGAATCATCGTAGGCTATCGTGAAACGCCCGGCACCTAAGTAGCGCACGTCGCCGTCGGGATTTGCGCCTTCATCTATCCTCTTTAACGCGTATTCCAGACCGGCGGTCGCCAGATCAAAGGCCTGCTCCGAGGCCAGATCGTTGGTCTTCGACACCGCGCCTGTTGCCACCAGATGAGTTACAACTCCGCCCATGAGCGAGAGAACCGCCACCACGAGCAAGACGGCTACTATGCCGACCCCCGACTCCGATGCAATGAAGCATCTGGCGCTAATTTTTCGAAAATGATTCATAGTATCTGTTTCTCAAATAGGCGCTGCTTTTGGCCTCAACTATTCCGTGCGCCGCATCCCCGGAATTTATCCTGATGGTCATCCCAACTCTATAAACCTCTGCTGGATTCGCAGTCACGTTTCCACCGGAGGTATAATAGGCAAATTCGCTACCGGAGGCCATGCCAGATGCAAGCACCTTTGAATTTCTAAGCAGATTCGAGCCCAAGATTTGATAGGTGACCGGGTTTCCAATCGCATTGGTAAACGAGATAGAGTTCTGGGAAATGGCCGATATATCGGATTGAGGATTGGCGATTTCCCTAAGCTCGCCCGACATGACGTTCACCGCAAGCCTAACACCCTGCATGGCCTCACGCCTGTCAACGATCAAGCTATAAGATTCCATGCCGGAGACGAGTATCTGCCCCACGACGAGTGCAATAGCAGCGGTGACTATCATCGTGAGTATCATCTCTACGAGCGTAAAACCTTTTTTACCTCTGAAAATCATCTTATCGACACCTTTTTCATTTTACAAACCAGAACACACATCTATGGCACTACATCCGTAATCAAAGTAGTAAGCGTCACCGACTCTCCCAAATCAGCGCCCCATGACGTTGTGACATCCACCTTTTTGTATCCGGTATTCACGGCCGATGGTGAAAGGTCAGCAGAATTTACGTAGGAAACGTTGATCGCACGCGCGAAGGACCAGTTGCCAACAACTATCGTCTGCGGAGCTTGGGTTACGACGGACTGATAACCGAGTGCGCCGCCATCGGCCTTTAACCCAACCCATTCCTCCATCTTTTCTCTGGAAAGCTTGGCGGCTACTATCGTCAAATCAGTCTGAAGCGCTTCTTGACTTAGATTGCCAAAAAGATAGCCAAAGGCAAAAAAGGTCGCACCGATAACGACCATGATAAGCACCGCCTCTATTAGCGTAAAACCCCGCTCGCGTTTGATGACGTTCCCGGTCAGACGGCATTTTCTATACATATTCATAAGCATATACATCCAGACTATGGCGAAGACAGCGTCACGAAACCGGTTTCTGCAGTCACTGTAACCGTCCTCGTCACGCCCAAATGCGTAATCACTATAGGCGCATCCGCCGCTATGTCAGGCACGCCAGTGGAATCAAAGGTTATGATAGGGGTCACGCCTGCAAAAACCACCGGTGAAATGGCAACCAGAAAATCCGATGCCGTAAGTGGATCTCTAGCCGGAGAACCCGGAGCGCCCTCGAATATCTCATAGTTCGAGGCGTCTATCGAACGAAAACCATAGGGAGAGCCTTGCGTCATGGCAAGATCCTGCGCTAGCTGTAGGTTCGAGCGCAGAGCAATGGCGACCGCATCGGTATCCGCACCGGAAACATCAAAGCCTATCACCGCAGCGACAGCTAGCACCGCAACGATCGTCAAAACGAGTATGAGTTCGACGAGAGTGAAGCCTGATCCAGCATCTTTTTTAGTCCCCAGCATACCCATTACAAACCCCGGTTATGGAACCGTAAAATTTCCGCTGACCTGACACCCATCTGTGGTGGTGATCGCAAGGGTCATGTCCTTGCCGCCTATGCCGGATGAAAATTCGATAACATTTATAATCGCACTACCCGTCACAGTAACGTTCGAAATATCTATGAGAGCGCCAGATGCCGCCCCGTTGAGATCGGAGTACACCTCCACACCCGCAATCTCTATGCGCATTACCCTCTCCCCCATATCCGGTATCCATGAAAGGGTAAGGCTTTCCACCGTTACCGCATCGAGACAGGTTTTGTTTAGAACGATATTTTGAATTTCGTTGCCACTAGCACCGCCGGTGCCGACACCGGAAAAATTTATGTTTATGCAGTCCTTGGGAAGCTGGGCAGTCGTTATAGAATGAACCCTGCCCGCTTCAGATGAAGACCCGGTGCAGGTTATCCTCCTATCGGCGCAGCCTATAGTATTTGAAAAAGTCGCATCGCCTAGCACCACCGATTGCGCAAGCGGATATCCCCCCGTCTTCACCGCACGCAGCGCGTATTCGAAGCAGGCCTGCGCGGCGTAAAAAGATCTTTCACGGTGTATGCTGCGCATTCTCGATTCCTGCTCGGTAGCGACAAACGCGACAAGGGCGGCGCCCATGACACCAAGGACGAGGAGAGTGAAAACGGTCCCCACTATGGAAATGCCCTTCTCGTTTAATTTTTTTAAAAAAATTCTCAACTTATTGACTCCTGCATAAAACCGCATCCTCACTGAAAATTGCTATACATAAAGCTTCTTGGAAAGACCTCGTTTCTAAGCCGCACCGAACCTGCCTGAGCCAGGGCCTCCACTATGAAATCTATATTGATCCTTTTTACCTGCCACGGCCATATAGTAGAAGAACCGTTATTTTGAAGATAATCGAAATCGAGATAGGTTACGTTGCCCGCAAGAAAATCTTCGTCCCTATATATGCACGGCACGCTAAGCCCGTTTTTACTTACGGTCTTTTTGCGAAAATCCGTGTTTGCATTGGTAGAATCTCTAAAATCGAATCTTGTGTCGGTCATCACCTGAATATCGGAGGACTTAAGCAGCGTGAATTCATCCACTATTCTCTCCATGGCAAGGCGCGCGCTCTGCGAGGCATCGTGACGGTTGGCGACGAGGGCGTATATATCAAGGCCTACCACAAGGAGTTTTGCAGCGACGGTCGCCACCGCGCCAAGGATGATCACCGCAAGCAGCGTTTCGATGAAGGTAAAACCCTTTTTTTCACATCTAAAAAACAAGTTTTCCCCTTTTAGTAAGATGCCAAAATCGTGGGTATCGTGAGCAATTCTCCTGCACCTGCGCCCCAGGAAACCGTTACATTTACTAGCTTGTAGCCCGAATCTGGTTCTGGTGTTTCCAAATCGGAAGCAGAGACTTCGATTATGTTAACGCTTCTGGCGTAGAGGCTAAAATCGCCCGTAAAAGTTTCGTTTGGATAGTTGGCATTATCGACATACGCATAGCCGTAAGCGACTTTGTGGGAGACGATCTGCTCCATCTTTTCATGGATGAGATTCGCCGCGACGAGATTCACATCCGCCTTGAGCGCACCCTTGGTGGCGGATTCGAAAAGCGACATTACGCCTATCATGCCCACGGATATGACGACTACGCTAAGCACCACCTCTATCAGCGTGATTCCATGTTGCCGGTTTGCGGCCATTCTCCCCCCGTGCACACCTCGCAGCTGCATCCTGAACCGTAATTTAGAACATCAACGACTACCGCACCGGTATTTTCTATAACGTATATCTTTCTGGAGGCGCCGCCGTCGGCAACAACCGTCACATCGCCGCCACCGCCGATAACAGGCCTGCCGAGCCTGTCAAATTCCACTTGATAGGAACTCCCAAGAGTTATGCTGCCGAAGTGGGAAAGGTCTTCGGTAAATGGAAATCTCGTGAGCGGATCGAGGACGGGATTTGAGGTATTTCCGTCATATACGGTGTAGCCGCTGCCCTGCACGAAATTCACGCCGTGATTGCTGCCTTTTGAGGTAGCCAGCTGTTGGGCATAGCGTATATCCGTTTGTATTTTTCTTGAAAGGGCGTCAACGGAGACATCGCCTACATCTCCTGAATAGGAAACGAAGAGCAGGGAAACTATGCTGAGCATACCCATAACGAGCATCAGTTCCATCAATGTAAAAGCATTCCTCAATCCCCCCCCTTTTTTTCAAGAAACAAAAAGGGAACCAAAAGGACAGCCGCCTCTTGATTCCCATTTTAAAAAACATCAAGCAACCGACCCAAGCGACCAAAGCCCTCGGCTGGCAGGACAACTGCCACTCTTATTGGAAAGTGCCGGCTGCCGGGGCATAGGTGTAGGTATTAGTGATGCTGCCGCCATCTGTGAAGGTGTACGCCAACCCAGCCTTACTCCATTTTGAATCATTAAGCGGAGTGGCTAGGACTGAACCAAAACACGTCGCACAGACGCCGTTGGCCTGAGCATCAAGTGTGGCTGGATAGCTTCCCGCTCCGCCGCTTGTAACCATATCGTTCGCCCTGTAGAGGGCTATGGCTGAACGAACCGCGCCCACGACTCCATCCCTTGCCGACTCATTGGCACTCGTCGAGAGATCGATGAAATTGGGTATTGCCGAAACGGCCAGAATACCCAGTATGGCGATCACCAAGATGAGTTCGATCAGCGTAAAACCTTTCTTGTTCATATTTCCCCCTTTTTTGAGTTAATTATTTTGTAAACATCTATTTATATTATTGGCAAAAAACCAAAAAACTCATACCCCAACTTCAAAATTTCGGTCATTATATTATCAATCGACATGCCTGTCCAGATGTATCATGGAAAACGCTACCAATATTCATATCCCGGCGAGCTGCTCCTTGCCCATCCCGTATCGACGCTATAATTATAGGGATTGCCGAATGGATCCAAAACCCGCCTTTGGCCATCAACCATGGCGCCCTGCAAAAAACGCCTCGGTATATCATCACCGGGAAAGCTGTATTCAGATTCGAGCAGCACATAGAGATTTTCCGGCAAACGTTCATTTATAACATTGTAGAGACTTATAGCCATCCTTATCGCTTGAAGCTGATAAAAGAGGGCCTTTTGATTGCTCAGTGTCCGTTCAAAGTGTATGGACGCAACCATTATGCCAAGGGTAAGCACCGCAACAACTACAAGGGCAATCCTTTCAAAATTTCTCTTCATGCAATAACCGCCTCTCCCCTAAAATATCATTCTATTACCAAGATTCGTAACCATTGGTCGTGGAACTCACCCACCCGCTTTTAAAATCATAATGAAAAGGATTTCCAAACGGATCGGTTATCGCACCCTGCTCATCTTTGTATTTGAACTCCAGATAGGGTCTTTCAGATTCACCCATTTTGTAGGCGGAGTTTACAAGCTCGATTAGAGTTTCGGGCATCCTGCCGTTTACGGCCCTATATAAGGATACGCCCGAACGCAGCGAGGAGAGTTCCTGAATGAGCAGTCTGCCGTTTTGCACCTTGGTCCTGCCTGCAAAAAGGGCTATACCAAGAGCCAGAGTAAGAACCACGATTACTGTTATTAATACGGATTCGAAGGTACTTCTTTTTTTGAGCGTCATATCCTCTCCCCCTAACTTCTCATGACAGTGGCCATATTCCATATCGGCAAAAAGATGGCAAGGGCCATGAGGGCTATAAAACTAAAAATACCCACGAGTAAAATCGGTTCGAGAAGCGTAGTGAGGTTTTTGACCGTGTGATTCACCTCGGTATCGAAATGCTCCGCCACGGTGGAGAGCATTTCGTCCAAGGCTCCGGCCCTTTCACCAACAGCGGCGGTCTCGACGATTACCGGAGGAAAAAGAGGCTGTCTCGACATGGCCTCCGAAAGCGTAGAACCCTTCTGGATATCGTCTTTGACCTTCTGCACCTGTTGTGCAAATGCGATATTTCCGATCACGTCCGCCACCACATCGAGACTTCTGGGCATAGCGAGCCCGCTTTTATAGAGCGCCGCCAGTATATGCCCAAACCTTGCATTACACACTTTTTGGGTGAGGCTACCAAAGACGGGAAGCTTGAGCTTTAGTGCATCTATTTTAAATCTTCCAACGCGGGTGTTGTAAAATCTCTTAAAAAGCACCACCGCTATTATGACCGCGCCAAGCGCTATATACCAATAGCTGCCTATAAAACCGCTGATACCTATAAGAAGCCTGGTGGGCAATGGCAGTTCCGCGCCGTATCTGGAATAAAATCCGGCGAATTTCGGAACGACGAAGGTCATCAGAAACAAAACCGCCAAAACTAAAACAGCGACTATGATCTTGGGATAGAGGGTGGCGCCCTTGACGTTTTTATTTATCTCATATTCCTTTTGAAGAAGCTCTGAGAGTTCGTCTAACGTCTCTTCGAGAACGCCGGCCTCTTCGCCGGCGGCGAGCATGGAGACATACAGCTCGTTGAATATTTTAGAATGCCTGCCAAACGCCTGCGCAAGAGTGGAGCCCGAAGATATATCCGCCCTGACGCGTATGAGGGCATTTTTGAGCGTGCGACCGGTTATCTGTTTGATCATGGTGTCTAGTATGGTGTCCATGCTCACGCCGGCCTTGAAAAGCGTGTAGAACTGACGCGTGAAGATCATCAAATCCTCGGGTTTCACGCGTGTAAAAAACGCACCTACATTTTTAAGCGACATAAGGCCCGACGAAGATTCACGAACCACCAGCGGGACCATACCTTCGTGAAAAAGACCTTCTTTGAGCTCATCTGCGCTAACGGCCTCTATTTCGCCTGTGATTAACACGCCGTTGGCATCTCTGGCTTTGTAGTAAAAAGTTGGCATACGCTCCTTGGAATTTAAGGGGAATTCGCTTTTTTGTCATCCTCGCAAAAGCGGGGATCCATAACTTATTGAAATAACGAATTCCCACTTTTGCAGGAATGACATTTTTTTACATTCCCCGACAGGCTCTAAATATCCGCCTCGGTGACTCTCAAAACCTCGCTAACAGAAGTAGAACCGTCGATCACGCGATCTATGCCTTGCTCGAAAAGAGTTTTAAGACCTCTTTTTTTACTTTCTTCGGAAAGCTCGGCCTCGGTGGCACCTGCTATTATCATCTCTCTCATCTTACCACTAATGTCACTGATCTCAAAAAGCCCCATTCGGCCCAAATACCCGCTCATTCGGCAGTACTTGCAACCGGCACCCCTAAAGGTTTTCGTATCGGGCGGAAGACCAAGGGCTATCAGTTTTGTTTCATCTTCGTGCACCTCTTTTTTGCAATGTTTACAGACGCACCGCACAAGCCGTTGAGCCATTACTCCGGCTATCGAGGACGCGACCATAAAAGACTTCACGCCCAAATCTTCGAGTCTGGTTATAGCGCCAAGCGCGGTGTTTGTATGAATGGTCGATAAAACAAGATGGCCGGTGATTGCTGCCCGGACGGCCATATCGGCGGTTTCATCGTCCCTTATTTCGCCCACCATTATTATGTCCGGATCCTGACGAAGTATTGAACGCATGGCGGAGGCAAAGGTCATGCCGGCTTTCATGTTCACTTGCGCCTGACTAACGCCCGCTATCGCGTTTTCTATGGGATCTTCTATGGATACTATATTGCGATCTTGAGAATTTAGTTTTTGAAGCGCGGCATAGAGTGTCGTGGTCTTGCCAGATCCGGTGGGCCCGGTGACGAGAAATATGCCGTGGGGCTTTAATATTATCTCTTCGAAAATATCCCGCTCTCTTTTGTTAAATCCCAACGAATCGACGCCTACGACCTGCTCCTTGGTGAGAAGACGTATCACCACCTTCTCGCCATGCATCGTGGGGTAGGTGGACAGCCTCATATCCATCATCTGGCCGTGGATTTTTATCCTCACCCTTCCGTCTTGGGGGACCCTTCTCTCGGCTATATCCATCTCACCCATAATTTTTATTCTGGTGATGATTGGAAGATGCATGGACTTGGCAAGTATGATCCTTTCCTCCAGCACGCCGTCTATTCGGTTTCTCACCTTGACGGAGTTTTCCATAGGCTCGATATGTATATCGCTTGCCCGGTCGGTTATGGCGCTTCTTATGATCCTATTGACCTCGGCGATGACCTTCGAACCGGAGGCCATTTCCTGAAGTCTGTCGGAAACTTCATCGGCGGATTCGGTTCTATATTGAACTACCTCGATGTCTTCGTCTGGCGCACAGGCAAGTTCCACTAATCTATAGTTTTCGGAAATGAACCGTTCGATCTCCTCGCCGGATGCAAACACCGGTTGGATCTGGCTTTTAAGGACATTCCTCAGCTCGTCTATGGCAAAGATGTCTAACGGATCGGCCATCGCCAAGGTTATGGTATTCTCGATTTTGAAAAGCGGCATGAGGCGATATTTTTTAGCGAGACTTACCGGAACGATCTTCATCATGTCGGGATCGACGATGTAGTCCTTAAGGGATACGAAAGGGATGTTCATCCTTTCGCTTAAAAACTCGAGGATCTGGTCTTTCGTCAGAAAACCCTTTCTAATAAGTATATGACCAAGATCACCGCCCAAATTCCGCTGCGTCTCCTGAACGACGGCCAATTGATCGGCGCTTATAAGACCAGCATCAACGAGCTCTCCGCCTATATTGTCGAGAAGCTTAAAGGTATTTTCAGACATCTCTCCCCCATTTAAAACGGGCCGATAGTATCAATCGAAATCATCAAGGTCAACGGAATCAATCGAAAAAATACAAACGCGAGGTAGCGCATGAAACCGCACTGTGATATAAACTCATCCAAATGTTTGAGTTCACCCATAAAAGACCACCTAAAATTCTCTATCCCCTGTCGGTTTTGGGACTTTTGATAGCTACGGGACTCACGAAGATATCCGACTCCGATATCTGGTGGCATCTTAAAGCAGGCGAAGTAATTGCGGTCACAAAAAAAATCACCGACATCGACATATTCTCTTATACAGCCGCTGGGAACCCGTGGAACAATTTCGAATGGCTCGCCCAAGTGGCGATGTGGAAGCTAGGCGAGTTAGGCGGCCCACAGGCATTTTCCTTCGCGCAGCTTCTCGCCGCAGGTGCGGTATGTTTCATAATATACAAGACAGCGCTGCTCTTAATCAGAAACGATATCGCCGCACTTTGGTGCGCTTTTTTGTGCATGGCCTCGGTCTTTGACAGACTAGTCATGAGACCGTTTATTTTCTCGTTTATACTGGTGCCTTTTTTCTGTCTTGAGCTTCACAGGTTTGCATCACACCGCAAAAAACATCTCTGGGAACTTCCTGTTGTAACCATATTGTGGATAAATCTGCACGGAGCTGCGATTCTCGCGCCAATGCTCGTTTTCGCCTACGCTGTTGGCGAAACCGTTCACCTTATCATTCAAAAACACCTAAACCTTTCCGCCCCGCCGGGGATCGGCAAAACCAAATTAATCCGATTATGGATCATCGGCGCACTCTGCCTGATCGCCTGTTGCGTCACTCCCTACGGAATCGATTCCCTGATCTTTCCTTTTCATCACCTCTTCGAACTAAAGAACATAGTCACCTTCACCACCGAGTGGCTACATCCGCTAGACCCCAGATTTGACAGGATCACAACCCAGATCGTCTTTAGGATATTGCTCATAATAGTTCCTGTATCATATATAGTGGGGGTAAGGACGATCCGCTTTCCGCACCTCATGCTCACGATACTCACCGCCGGGCTTGCCTCCATGGGAAGGAGATTTACCGCCTACTTCGTTCTGGTGAACCTGCCCATCATTTTCTACAACCTGCGCGATTTGGCCTCTCGCGTCCATTTAACCGGCGGCGCCTCCAACAGAAGGGCCTGGACGAGCCTGATCATCATATCGTTTCTCTCCCTTCTGGCCTACAAGTACGGAATGCCAATCGGTGTAGGCGGCGGACGCTTCGGCGAACCGGGGATTGGCCTTTCCTCTCGCGAAAATGCACCCCTGATACGATTTCTTATCGACAACGAAATCAAGGGCCGCATCTTCAACCCCATGGAGATGGGCGGAAAGCTGATTTTCACCAGATGGCCGGATGAAAAGGTATTCATAGACGGCAGGACCCCGGTTTATGGGGACGAGTTTTTCTTCGATTACATAAGAACTTTTCACAATAGGCGTTTTTTCGAAGAGCTCGACAGAAAATACAACTTCGAATACATTGTCACAAGCGGCCCCGAAGCCTGGAATCGTCGGCACATGGAAAGATATTTTTGGGAAAGTCCAGAATGGAAGCTCGTCTATCAAGGAGAAGACGGTTTTGTATATCTGCGCGACCTACCCAAATTCAAGAAGCTCATTCGTAAAAAGGAGTTAAAAAATCACCCGGTGATAGATGAGATGAAGCTTGGTGACATGAAAGAGAAAAATCTGTTATATTAACCTCAATCCGACAACCTTTATCGGGCCAATCGAAAAACAGGAGAAACGAATGCATCCCACACTCAAAGAGCTTTTAAAAACTACGGTTGAAAAGGGCGCCAGCGATCTTCACATAAACGCCGGGCTTCCTCCGCAAATCAGACTAGACGGCACCTTGGTGCCTGCCTGCGACGGCATTCTAAATTCAGATGACGCAAAAAAAATCTGTTATGAATGTCTAAATCAGGAGCAGGTAATGCGTCTGGACGCTGAAAGATCGATAGATCTTTCTTTTCACCTGGAAGACGTTTCTCGATTCAGGGCAAATATATATTGGGCAATGGATTCGACATGCGGTGCTTTCAGGACAATACCGTTTAGCATCCCCGCCCCCGAAGACATAGGCGTGCCGGAAAATATCGTGACCCTTGCCAAAAAGCCGCGCGGCCTCATACTTGTAACCGGCCAGACCGGCAGCGGCAAATCGACCACACTCGCTTCGCTCATCGAGAGAATAAACATCACGCGAAACGAACACATCATAACAATAGAAGATCCGATAGAATACGTGTTCACCCAGAAAAAATCGCTGATCAATCAGCGAGAAGTAGGCCGGGACACTCTCAGTTTCACCCGGGCGCTCAAGTTTATACTCAGGCAGGACCCCGATATAGTTTTAATAGGCGAAATGAGAGATCTAGAAACCATACAAAGCGCCATCACCGTTGCAGAAACAGGACATTTGGTATTTGCCACCTTGCATACAAATTCCGCAGTGCAGACCATCGACAGAATAATAGATGTATTCCCTCCGCATCATCAGGCGCAGGTTCGCACCCAACTTTCTTTCATCCTCGAAGGGGTGATATGCCAGCAGTTGATCCCGAAAATCGGAGGTGGACGGGCGCTTGCTCTGGAGATAATGATTCCAACTTCGGGAATAAGAAACCTGATCCGCGAAGGAAAAACCCATCAAATAGCCGCGCAGATGCAGATGGGGCAACAATCCACCGGCATGGTGATGATGGACCAGTTCTTGGTAGATATGGTGCGAAGAAACGTCATCGAAATGGATGAGGCCAGAAAACGCGCCATGAACCCTGAGGATTTCGAACATATCGTCAAGCACTTTTCGAAATAACGACAAAAACCCGGACGACAAGATAAAGTGAGTTCAAAAAATATCAAAATTCCGACGTATATCTGCTTTGCAGCCCTTTTCGGTATCGTCGCAGCGGCGGGGTTCACCCACATCGATTCATTCGATCTGTGGTGGCATCTAAAAACCGGAGAGGTGATAGCCTCCGCAGGTCAGGTGCCACGTTTCGACATATTCTCCTATACCGCCGCTGGCAACGAATGGATAAATCACGAATGGCTTTTTCAGATATTCGCCTGGAGTATATATTCATTTGCAGGCTTCAAGGGTCTTATCGTCATGAAATTTCTCCTAATGACCGCCCTTTCCATGATCGTTTTTAAAACCTCGCAAATACTCACAAAATCTCAACCCATCTCCATACTGCTCACAACCCTTGTCATCATTGCGATAGCGGACAGGTTTATGGAGCGGCCATTTATATTCTCTTTACTGTTTCTCTCTTTTTTCGCCTTAAAGCTCCATATGTTTGCATCCGGCGGTAAAGAACGGCTGTGGATTTTGGCACCAGTAACAGCAATATGGATCAACATGCACGGGGGAGGAATACTGGCACCGCAGATCGTTTTTGCATTCGCCACAGGAGAGCTGGCAGGACTTTTGGCTGAAAGATTTTTTGGCCCTTCCAAAGTAGCAACGATAAAGGCCAAAGAAGTGGAACACATCTATATCGTAGCTGGCCTTTGCCTTTTGGCATGTTTTATAACACCCTTTGGAACGAGGACCTTCACCTTTCCATTCGAACATCTTCAGATGCACCACATCATGCAGTTCACCCAGGAATGGCTGCCCATAACCGACCAGAAATTCGACCATATCATCTCGCAACTTTTGACAAGAATACTTATACCAATAACCGCACTGTCGTATATAGTCGGCATAAGACGCATCAGAATTTCACATCTTATGCTATCGATTCTCACAGCCCTTTTGCTTTTAAACGGTCGGAGATTTTCTCAGGAATTCGCCATCATCAACCTGCCTATCATAGGCTATAATCTCGCGGGCCTTCCAGCTGTTTTTCTACTTTCTAAAAAAATCAAAACCACTCTGACATGGTTCCTTGCGGGAATCATGACAGCTTTCTCAGCCCTCGCCCTTGCCTTCGGAATACCGGGCTCCATAGTGCATGACATACCAACGGGACAGATAGGTTTTGGAATAACCAGAACATCAGCGCCGTTTGGACTGATAGACTTTCTAAACGAGAACAACATCAGCGGAAGGATCTTCAACCACATGGCTACAGGCGGCCTGTTGATAAACGAAAGATGGCCCAACAATGAGGTGTTCATAGACGGGCGCACACCGGTTTACGGTGACGAATTCTACCGCGATTACGTAATGGCTTTTCACAGCGACTTTGCCTTCGATAAACTCGATCGCAAATACGAGTTTGAATACCTTGTATTTCCAGCCCACGATGCATTTGCTCTGGCTGCCTTTCACCAGCGTCTGTGGCAAAATCCAAAATGGGTTTTGGTATATGCAAATCTCGACAACGGTTTTATCTATCTAAGAAACACGGAACGTTTCAGGGGCATAATCGCCACCAAAGCATTAGCATCCCATCCTGTAATCGATATTATTGAAAGCAACGGTCCTTTGGTCGTCAAATAGTAATTTGCGAATTTCTTAAAGCGCGAAATAGCATAACACTTTACATTTCAGCAATTGTTCTGATAATCTCGCCGGTGGTTGTATATTATTTATACTATTTAATCCGGAGGAATAAAAGATGTCTGGACACAATAAATGGTCGTCGATCAAACACAAAAAGGGGGCCGCCGATGCAAAAAGGGGCAAGGTTTTCTCCAAACTCATCAAGGAAATTACAATTGCCGCACGGAGCGGGGGCGGTGATCCAGATGGCAACCCCCGGCTTCGTACCGTTCTCGACAAGGCGCGTGCAGCCAATATGCCAAACGATAACGTCACCCGTGCCATCAAAAGAGGTACTGGTGAACTTGAGGGTGTCCGTTTTGAAGAAGTAACCTTCGAAGGCTACGGCCCGGGCGGCGTTGCGGTGCTTGTAAACTGCACAACCGACAACAGAAACAGAACGGTCGCTGAACTTCGCAATGTCTTTTCCAAAAAAGGCGGAAATCTAGGCGAAGCCGGATGCGTTGCATGGATGTTTAACAAACAAGGCGTATTCACTTTCGATCAGTCGGTAGGCGAAGAAAAACTTATGGAGGCGTCACTCGAAGCCGGAGCGGACGACATAAGATCCGAGGAAGGTTTTTTCACCGTAGTGACAGACCCCGGCGCCTTCGAATCCGTAAAGAAATCCTTCGACTCCTCTCATCTGAAATATCTGGAGGCGGACATAAGCATGGTGCCCCAAAACACCATAAACCTTACCGGAGGCGATGCGGAAAAAATGCTAAAACTCATGGACGAACTTGAAGACCACGACGATGTTCAAAACGTTTATGCCAATTTCGACATCGACTCCAAGACGATGGAAAAACTTGCCTAGCCATTTATGGTAAGGAAGCTTCTGAAAATCGTTATCTGACAAAAAATGTCTCTGGAATGGCCTATGCGGGGTTCAAAATCAATATGCGTGTATTGGGGATAGACCCAGGGAGCAGGATCACCGGATACGGAATCGTCGAAAATACGAGTTCCGGACTTTTACACATTGAAAACGGCAATATCGAGACCTCAAGAAAGCTCCCGCTTGCAATGCGCCTCAACGAAATATTTATCGGAATAAACCGAGTCATAGAACGTTTCAAGCCAGATGAGTTGGCCATAGAAGATGTCTTCGTAGCGAAAAATGTAAGAAGTTCTCTGCTTCTAGGACATGCCCGAGGTACGGCGATGGTCGCGGCATCTTCATCTAATATCGAGGTTGCCGAATATACGCCATCGGAAATAAAGCAGGCATTGGTGGGAAACGGCAGTGCAACCAAGGAGCAAATCCAACTCATGGTAAAGATAATGTTGGGACTTCCCGAGGTGGCCTGCGAGGATGCATCCGACGCTTTAGCGGTCGCAATATGTCACTTAAATTGCAAATCCCTAAACGACAGGATAAAAGCCGCCAGTCGCGAGCATAGCACCTAAACCTGACGATATAAATCATGTGCCTGAAAAAGAGTTCGAAGGTGCACAAAGTTATGACGCTTTGTATAAAAACGGAAATCTTATGATCTCGACGCTCACAGGAAAAATGACCTACAAATTCCCCGATCACTGCATAATAGACGTCGGTGGAGTTGGATATATGGTCAACACTTCTTTTTCAACGTTTGATATGCTACCGGAACCCGGCAGCAATCTATCGCTTAACATCTACACCTATGTGCGCGAGGATCAGCTGCAACTTTACGGTTTTTTTACACCCGAAGAAAAACGCGTCTTTCAAAGGCTCATATCCATCTCCGGAGTTGGCCCAAAGATGGCGCTTGCGATACTTTCCGGCCTTCCCTGCAAAGAACTTTTGGCGGCAATACTGCACGCAGACAATGCCAGACTTTGCGCAATACCGGGCGTGGGCAGAAAAACCGCGGAGCGAATAATACTGGAATTAAGAGACAAGTTATCCAAGGATATGGGCACATCGTCGTCTTGCGAAACTCAAAAACATTCCCTCGTCCGCGATGACGCGGTATCGGCACTTGTAAATCTGGGATATAAAAAACAGGTAGCGGAAGGCACCGTCTTGAAAATCAAGGTAAACGATGAAATGAAAATAGAGGAACTCATAAAAATGGCCTTACGGGAGTTAAACAGGATATGACCGAATTACGTGAAAACGACGAACTTTCGCCGGAACCGGCAATACGCGACGAGGAAAAAATCATAGAAGCCACACTTCGCCCTAGAATGCTTGGCGAATACATAGGCCAGCACAAGGTCAAAGACCGGCTGTCCCTTTTCATCGAAGCCGCCAAACAAAGAAGCGAACATCTCGATCACGTACTTTTTTCGGGACCTCCGGGGCTTGGCAAAACCACCCTCGCCCACATTATCGCCGAAGAACTTGAGGTGGGCATCACCACGACCTCCGGACCGGTCATCGAAAGGGCCGGAGATCTAGCCGCTATACTAACGAATCTAAAAGATCACGACGTGCTTTTCATAGACGAAATTCATCGTCTAAATAATGTTGTCGAAGAAATACTCTACCCGGCCATGGAAGATTTCAAACTCGACATACTCGTTGGACAAGGACCTTCCGCAAAAACGATAAAGCTCGATCTACCCAAATTCACCTTGGTGGGCGCCACCACCAGAACCGGTCTTCTCACCTCGCCACTTCGGGATCGTTTTGGCGTATCGGCCCATCTGGAATACTATCCCCCCGAAGATTTGAAGGAAATAATCCTTCGTTCATCTAAGGTTTTAAACGTCACCATAGACGAAAGCGGCGCGTGGGAGCTTGCCAAACGTTCGCGAGGCACACCAAGGATAGCCAATCGTCTATTGCGCCGGGTTCGCGACTTCGCGCAGGTGCGTGCGAATGGACATATAGATGAAGCCGTGGCCGCCGATGCGCTAAAGCTTCTGGACGTAGATGAACACGGCTTCGACCAAATGGACCGCAAGATACTCATAACCATAATAGACAAGTTCGCAGGCGGACCTGTAGGAATAGAAACGATCTCCTCGGCAATAAACGAGGAACGGGACACCATAGAGGACGTTTACGAACCCTATCTCATACAATGCGGATACATCAACCGCACCCCGCGCGGGCGAGTGGCTACCAAGCTAGCTTACGCACATTTTGGGATGCGACAGCCCCCGGAAACCCAGACAAGCATATTTTAAGATGAAAAAGTTTTTAATGGAAATCTTGACGAAGATTCTTTCGGTGTTGACGCCGGTGCGGGTGTTCGTGTTCATGGCCATAGCGTTCTTTTTCTGGTTTCTGGCGCTTGGCGATCAAGGAATATATAATTTAAGAAAACTTATAGATATGAAAGCCGAACTCTCGGCACAAAGCAACTCTCTCAATCGCGAAATTGACGAGCTCATAAAAATGCGCGAAATACTTTCAAAACCGGAGGCGCTTGAGATGGTAGTGCGCAAAGAACTCGGTTACATAAGACCGGGAGAAGTCATCTTCGAAAAAAACCGGCTCGAGGACCGGTAGAATCCGGCGCCTGTGGGATTTTGACCGCTAGATTGGAAGCGTAAAGCTGCCTATTTTAATAGACGGTTTGGCCATTCGTCCGGTGATGCTAAGAGGAAAGCTGCCATCCTCGTTCTTTTGTTTATCGACTATAAAAAGAAAAGGAAGCGCCTTCTCGAGATTTTCAGAAACCTTGAAACTGCCGTTTAGATTGAAGCGGTAGTTACTAACGTTGTTCGACAAAAATATCTTTCCATTCAAGTCAAGCTGCAAATCACCTTCGGCTAGCTTGAAATTTTTTACGTTTATCGTGCCTTTATCGACATCGGCTTTTATCTCCGAACCCTTATTTTTGGACAACACAAGGGTTGGTATGGGCATCGTCATTTCTCCCAATTTAAGCTCGGTCTCAGCTATATTTATATTATCCAGATCCAGAGACACAGAACCTTCGGACCTTATTGGATTTCTCTTGTCGATCTTCATCTTTATGCTGCCATCTATGCGGCTTGCTATTTCGACTCCTATTTTTGATCCTATAATCTTTAAATTTTTAAGATCGAGATCGTCGAACTTCAAATTGAGATCGAAAAAATCTGCAGATTGTCCGACTTTGCCGAAAATGCCCCCCTTGCCTACAGAAACATCGAACGAAACGCTTGGGCTACCGAAAAGCAACGAAAAGAAAGACACCCTGCTTCTTATCCTCTGAAGGCTTATAAGTTCAGTCCGGTCATCGCCTGACGCATCGCTTAAAGATAGACCTTTCAATTCCACGCCGGTAAACCAATAGGGAGAGAGCTCCTCCACCAACACAAAATACTTTCCACCGGTTTCTTTTTCGATCATCCCGATGATACGTTCTTTTATGGCATCGTAGGGCAAGTTCAGATAGAGAAACACTACAAAACTCACCACGAACAGGAAAAAATACGCGATATATCTTGCTGTCTTTGGCATCAGGCGCTTTCTCCGGCTCCCTCGAGAAGCCTGTAGGTCGAAACGGTAAAGGTAACGTCGAGTTCCTGCTTATTATCGAAACGAGTTTTGATAGACAGCTTTTTCAAACGCAGCAGACTTGATTTGTTATTTTCGATCTCTTGAATGTATTCTATGAGTTTTTCAAGGGTTATCTTTTTTATGCTCACATCCACCGAGGCCTCGTCGAATACCTCCGAAGGCGCAACCGTTTTTTCCTTAAGCGAATCTATTTTGTCCTTTATGTCGTTTTTTTCGGCAAGAGTTTCCAAGGTGGTCGATATGGACGGATCGAAACCTCCACCTATGGCATCTTGAAGCTGTTTTAAGGTTCCCTTTCGAGCTTCATAAGACTCTATCGCATTCATAACTTCGCGAATCTGTTCACGCCCCCTGCTGGCATCCTGCTCCAGGCGACCTATCCTTCCCGACGCTATAACAACCGGCAGTATTATAACGAGCAAAACTATCGCACCGGCGGCTACCATGGCCATGGTTTGCTCTCTCGAATTCATCCCGAGGTACACATTGTAGAGCGCATCTAGCTTGAAGCGTTCAACTGAAAACCTGCCTATGCGCAGCGTCACTTGCCCCCCTGACCTTCTCTTACAATATCCATAGACAACTTGAATTTGACCTCGCCCTTGACGCCCTTGCTGACATTTCCGGTGGATACGTTTGTAAATCGGGCAGATTGTTCAAAAGCCTGCTTTGCCGTATCGACCCCCTTGAAATCATCAACTATACCGGAGAACGTAACACGATCCTCGATTATGTTTATATCAGACACCTCTATTTTGAATTTGTCCCTCGGTGGCAAGGCCCGGGAAACTTCAGCCAAAATATCAAGCGGTGACATCCCGGTCATCGCGTCTAGCTGATTTATGCGCTCGCCTACCTCGGCATCCCGGGATTTGATGAGTGCAAGAGCGGCATTCGTGGACGACAAAAGTCTTTTTTGCGTACCCGGCAATGCCTGACTGACTATGGCGACCACATCGTCGTTTAGTTTGTCCACCTGATTTTTGACCAAATAATATTTCGCCGTAAAATTGATAAGCGCCAGAAAAATTATAAGCCCTACAACCAGCCCGACCTTTTTCACGTTTCCACCCAATTGCTCGACATCGCCCTTGAAGGCAAATTCTCCCTTTCGCAAATTGATGTCTGGTCCGCCGCCGGCAACACCCTTTAAGGCAAGTGCTAGAGCCTGTGGAATCACATGCCTGTGGGCATCGCCTCTATCGATATTGGTGAAGTGAAAATCGGTGCAACTTAAATAGGTCACGTTCATCTTAAGAACATCCGAGATGTAGCGATCTATACCCGGAAGCCTGCTCGTGCCTCCGCAAAGATAGATGCCCTCCACTGGAGCATTTTCAGTCTCTTTGAACGTGAATATGGTCTGCCTCAGATGCAAAAGAAACTCATCTACCACGCCTTTTATGGCTTCGATGACCGATTTTGAAATGTCATCGACTATCTCCTCCTCTACAAGCGGCAACTGCCCCATCTCAATCTTTAGGCGCTCCGCCTCATCGTGGGGCACCCCCAGTTTTTTTGCTATAGCGTCGGTGATAGCCTTTCCGGCCAGCGAAATAGCGCGTATGTAACCCAAACTGCGTCCCTGACATATCGTCACCGTACATTTTTCGTGCCCCATGTCTATCACGGCATAGGCGCCTTCCGGGGGAACCATGCCAAGGTTGACAAGGTTTAATTGATCGACCCCTTCAACGCACACGTATCTTGCATCCACGTTAACCGAATCGAACATGGAAAGCATTTTGACGAGATCACCCTTTTGAACGTAAACGGCCATCACCCGGGAAAGGTTTTTCGTTTGGGAAATGGTGGCGTAATCTATGACGACATCTTCGATGTCAAAAGGTATATAGCTCTCGATTTCGAACTGTATGGCCTGACCTATTTTTTTTGCACTACCGAAAGGAAAAGTGAGAAGTCTCGAGGTTACCCTTTGCGATGGAAATCCGATGCATGCAACATCCCAGTTAAGATCGTGATCGTCCATCAGACCTTGTATGGTTATGGCAACGCATTCTTCGGAGGTTAAAAGCTCGTTGTACTGAACCTGACGTTCATAAAACTCGATAAAGGAAAAACTCCTGAAGCTGCGCTCGACGACCGCAACCTTCACGGAATAGCTTCCAGCATCGATGCCTATTATGCGATGGGGCATATCGGAACCTTATAAGACATCAAACATCCGCCCTTTCAGACGTCAAGATAACACAGAGCCAATTTCAAGGCAAACTTGTTAATTTTTAGAAGTGCCCTTACTAATAAATCCGCCAGTAGAGAAACTTCCATTTGGACGGATCGCTTTGACCTACATCTATAACAGTTTGGATACGTACAGTCGTGTCCATTATCTGGCCTGCAAGCTTTAGAGTAAAGAACTTGGCGCCCTGATTTATAAAGCGTTAAATGGGTGGAGGCGTGGAACCAGACCGTCCGCCTGCCCCGGTACCGCTTTCGTCTAAACCCATGGCAGTATCGAGGGAAGACTGAATGTTCAGGGCAAACTGATCTCCGCTGCCGCCTAAAGAACAACCCTCTAGCACGGCATTGACAAGACGATCCATCTGTTCGGTATCACCTGCCCTAATCGGGGTAAGCTCGGAATTGGAAGCGACGTACCTAGCTATAAGCCCCTCGATGATCTCTCGCGAGGAAATACAGGGATTTATTTTTCCATCACCATATATGGTAAAATAATGTTCGATGGGACCAAACCACGCATCTACAACGCCATCGATCATGTAGGCCTCGAAAAGCGTTACGAGCTTGCCGTTACGCACCGTGTAGGGCACCCCAAGCTTGTCGTAAGGCGATCTTTCGGCACCACCACCACGTCCGCCCACCCGGTTGACTTCGACATTGGCATCGATCCAGTCGGCTATATTGTCAACAACGTCCACCGGATTTACTTCTGCCTTTTCAAATAAAAGTTCGAACTCGGATTTTTTGAGAAAATTGTACACAAACATCTTATACTGATCCAATTCGCTTAAATCGGCACCGGACGGAACTGTTTCACCAAGACCGGCAAAGCCGTTTAGATTGATTTTGATCCCCTCATCTACGCATTCACCGTCGAAATCCCCATCGAACTCCAAAAAATCCATCGCGCTCTTTTCTTGAGAAACGGAAACGTCCCTTCTTAGATCTTCTATTTCATCGTCCACATCCCCGCCATCACCCTCGGAACCTGTTTCTCCGCCCATGGACTCCGGGGAAAGAACGCCGCCCACGAAGATCGTCCTTATAAGCCCCGTCGAAAGCGGAAACTGCTGGCACAGCGGAAGATTCGCTGTTTCACCCAAATACTGACCAAGATTCTGGCTTTCGATTAGACCTTTAAACTGTTTGTCGAATTTAAGTTCGAGGAGCATAAAACTCAGTGCAGACTTTGCAAGATAATAGGCCTTCAGCCGGTCACGTTCGTTCATCGCAAGGTGATAATTGATGTTGGTATTATAGGAAAATTCAACAATCATGGTCGTAAGAACGGCTATCGCCGACAAAACGAGCATCAGAGCAACACCCTTCTGATTAATTTTTCGCATTATCGATTTCATATCTCTATCGGATTTTCATAAAGTTCTATTATGACAGCCGTGGACATGGCTATCTCCGCATCTTCGAATTCCGGATCTTCGAATACAATATTTATCCTCACCGCATAGGGGAGCCTATCCCTCCAGTCAATCTTATCGGAATCCCACTCCTTCACCCAATCTTCTTTGCGCGTATCATAATATTCCAGATTGAACTCGCGTATATTTTCTACGAGAGTAAGCGCCTTACCCTTAACTTCTATCGTGCCATCAAGCCAGGGGTCTTCCCTTCTGACAAGATCGTATTTGCCGGCATCCTCTTCATTTGCAATCACTTCGTACATCACTCTGCATTGATCCGACTCTTTTGCTCCGGCGAAAAGCCGCAGATGCGAAAGAGAGGTAAATTTAACAGCATCCTGCTCGCCTTTATTTTCACCTATAAAAAAGGTCTTGAGCTGCGCAACTGACGCCGTGGCAACTGTGGGATCTGTTGCCGTTTTTTTTATGAGAAATGCAACCGCTAGGTCATCGCTTATTTTTCGAAGCGCAACGCGACCGGCATGAAAAACCATGTCTCGATTTTCCACACGTTCTTTGGAGCGGAGGCTTTGGGAGGTACTCGACCAGATAAGCGTCATTATGACACCTAATATAGCCACCGAGATCATGACCTCGAGAAGCGTGAAACCCCGATTTTTTCGAATGCGCATTTTCATCATTTAAGTTTAACTATGTGGGTTACAACATCGAGCTCTTCTGGTTCCTCAGAATCTCCCCACCTAACTATCAGTTTAAGTTCCCTCACGGTGGCACTTATCTGCTTCGTGAGGTTCTTGCCTATCATATCCTGAAGGCTCCCCTGCTCTCCGGTTACCGGAGCCGGAAGTTCCACCCTCCTTATTTCCATAGACCATGAAAAATCGTCATAAGGCTCGCCAAACGCCCCTTCCTCACTTTTTTCGTCGGGAAATTCGTTTTTGCGCATTCCTTTGCGCAGATCTATCTCTATATCCACCATTTTTTGTTTGGCCAGCATCGCTGCTATGGTCATCTTCTCGGCACGTCGGCTGGTGTTAAGGGTCTTGCCTGTGTGACTTAAAAGAACTACCAGAGACATGGAAAGTATCGCTATCGAAACCATGATTTCGAGGAGAGTAAATCCTTTTTCATCAAAAGCACGCCTCATCTTAGTTATCTTTCCTCGAGTTTTCTGTAAAAATTTTCGATATTGACGCGGCCGCTCACCGGATTTGTTTTTAACGAATAGTTGATCTCGTCGCCTTCATCCCTCAAATTTATAACAGCCTCTTCGACATAACCGTTCGGGAAGAAGAAGATCGACACCTTACCGCCATCGGCGGGGAATATGAGATGCTCGACATAGATGTCTTTAAAAAATATTCCATCTGGAAGTTTCGTGGGTTTTAGAAGAAAGGAATCGATGGCACCGAACACGACCTCCTTGGGCTTTATCTTGTTGGCATCTTCGTCGAACATTCCTTTCGTGCGTGTCTCATCACCTTCGGTCTTACTGGCATCTTCATCCTCCTTCTGATCCTTCTTCTTATCCTTCCCTCCCCTTGCTCTTGCGCTGCTACCTGCATCCTGCTTTTCAACCTTAACCGGATCGGTTGTAGCCTCGACCCAGTAGGTATGTTCGGAAAGATCAAAAACCATGCGAACATAAAGCCCTTCGGTAGCAGCCTTGTTATAGACATACCTCACGGTAGAGGCGAGCTTGTTCGAGGCCGCCTTCATTTCGGTTTCGAGATATCTATCCATGCCGCTTACGGCTATGCCCATGATAAGACCGACCACGGCGATGGCGATTATGATCTCAAATAAGGTAAATCCGCTTTCTGTCCTGCATTCACGGATCTTCATAGAGTCAGGAAAGAAATTGTCATTTCCGTCATTCGATGGATTCGAACGAGCTTATATCGGCATTCGTACCGTCTCCGCCTTCCTGACAGTCCGCACCTAGCGAATATATCTCGTATTCGTGCCCCCTAAGCCCCGGGCTATAATAGATATATGCGCAGCTAAACGGATCATCCGGAATTTTGCCGCCTTTGAGATATCCTCTGGCGGGATAGCGTTTAGGAATGCGACCGATAGAGGGTTTTGCAACCAAAGCCTCAAGCCCCTGCTCGCTGGTCGGATAGAAACCGTTGTCGCGCCTAAAATTATCGAGCGCCTCCTCGAATACCTTTATCTGAGACTTTGCGGTCTTCTGTTTTGCCTCGTCTAGGCTGTCCATGACATTGACAGTAACGACGGTAGCTATAAGGCCCAAAATCGTGATCACGACCATGATTTCGATGAGCGTCATACCTCTTGCGTTGGCTAAAAACCTCTTCATCTTGTACTCCTCCTTTCGTCTCTATTGAGAACGGTTAAATCTGGTTTAATTTCATTATTGGCAGAAGAATCGACATGACTATAAAAGACACGACCCCTGCCATCACTATTATCATTATCGGTTCGAGCAGAGTGGTCAAGGTGGAAAGAGTATTGTCCACCTCGTTGTCGTAGGTATCGGCTATCCTCTCCAGCATCTTTTCCATTTCACCGGTTTTTTCCCCTATGGCTATCATATGAGTGACAAGCGGCGGAAACTGGCCACTGCGCTTGAGCGGTTCCGCTATGCTCTCGCCTTCCCTCACGCTGTCGCGCGTCTTTTCGACAACCTCTCTTAAATGCACATTGGTGATGATATTTCTGACTATATCCATCGCCGGAAGCAGCGGAACTCCGCTGGCAAGGAGCGTGGCCAGAGTTCTTGTAAATCTGGAGACGATTATCATCCTGTTTAACTTGCCAAAAAGCGGCATGGTTAGTTTTTTTCTATCGATAAAGGAACGTCCTTCCTTAGAACTCTGGAACTTCTTGAATCCGTAAAGAAAGGCCGGAATTGCCAGAACAAAAATATACCAGTAACTGGAAAGTATATCGCTAAGACCTATGAGAAACTTGGTGGGCAACGGAAGCGTGGCACCGGTATCTTCGAATATAGCTGTAATTTTGGGAACGACTATAACCACCAGCAGTGTAACCAGAGAAACGCCCACGATCGACATGATCACGGGGTAGATCATCGCGCCCACCACTTTGCTGCGCAGTTTCGACTGGCTCTCGGTAAATTCGGCAAGCCTTTGTAAAACTATGTCGAGAGCGCCGCTGTTTTCACCGGCATTGATCATGTTTATATAAAGATCGCCGAACACCTTCGGATATCCTCGAAGCGCGTCTGACAGCTTTGAACCCTCGGTGACCTTCTCCCGGACCCTTGAAAGAATATTCTTTAACTTCGGATTTTCTATCTGATCGACTAAGGCCGCCAATGCATCGACTAGTGGAATATCCGCGCCCACGAGAGTTGCAAGCTGCCTTGTCATCACGGCTATTTCCGAAACCTTGACTCTCTGCAAGAATTTGGAAAAATCGATCTGCATTCCCATGCCGACCTTTTGTTTCACGGCTCCCTCAACACCAAGCGATGTCGGAAAAACGCTCATACGGCGCAACTTCGCGCGCGCAGCCCTTTCGTGGTCGGCATCCACTGTGCCGGCGCAGCGTTTTCCTTTCGCATCGATACCTATATATTCGAAAATAGGCACTAGCCGCTATCCTCCTGGGTTACTCTCATCACCTCGGCTATGGAAGTCATACCCTGCATGACCTTCTGCGCTGCATCTTCGCGCAACGTCTTCATGCCTTGGGAAATGGAAACCTTCTTTATGGTCGATGCGTCCGAACCCTTCATGAGTTCGGCGCGCACCGCATCGGTGACCATCAAAACCTCGTGTATGCCGGCCCTGCCTGCGTAACCGGTCTCCATGCACACAGGACAACCTACCGGTTTATATATCTGCCTTCCTTTGAGATCTGCAGATGTGAGACCTATCTGACTTAGCTCCTCATCGTCGGGGACGTATTTACGGGCACAGTCTCTGCATACCGTTCTAAGCAGCCTCTGGGCCATGATGCCAAGAACGGATGAGGCCACGAGAAACGGCTCAACCCCCATATCTATAAGTCTTGTGATGGAGCTTGGCGCATCGTTGGTATGCAGCGTCGAAAGCACTAGATGGCCCGTAAGCGAGGCTTGAATTGCGATCTCGGCCGTCTCTTTGTCGCGGATCTCACCTACCATTATTATGTCAGGGTCCTGTCGCAAAAAGGCCCTGAGACCCGAGGCAAAGGTTAATTCAATTTTGGGATTCACCTGCATCTGATTTACACCACTTAGCTGATATTCCACCGGATCTTCGACGGTTATAATCTTCACCTCGTCGGTGTTTAATTTCGAAAGAGCTGAATAGAGTGTGGTGGTCTTTCCAGATCCAGTAGGACCGGTCACGAGTATGATGCCGTTGTGATGTCCGAGAAGCCCTTTGAATTTATCCAAATTATCCGGAGAAAATCCAAGTGAATCGAGATCTAAAAGAACTGCGCTTGCGTCGAGAAGTCGCATGACCACACTTTCACCATGCGCGGTGGGGATCGTAGAAACACGTATGTCGATGTCTTTTCCCGCAATCTTGATTCTTATTCTTCCGTCTTGGGGTATTCTTTTTTCGGCGATATTTAACTGGCTCATGATTTTAACGCGCGAAATGATAGCGCTTTGCGCCCTTTTGGGCGGAGATACTATATCGTAGAGTATGCCGTTTATTCTAAAGCGTACCTTGACTTCACGTTCGAAAGGTTCGACGTGTATATCGCTCGCCTTCTGTTTGACCGCACGGAAAAGAAGAGAATTGACGAGCCTTATGATAGGGGCTTCGTCATCGGCATCAAGCAGATCGACGGGTTCGTTGAAGTCATCGGCGATCTCAGAACCCTCGTCTAATTCTCCTATCGATTCTTCACTGGAACCACTGGCCCGGTTATAGACTGAGTTGATCGCATTAACTATTTCATAGGAACTCGCTATGATAGGCTTGATGTCGCATCCGAAAAGCATCCTGAGATCATCTAACGCGTAGAAATTGGTGGGATCGGCTATGGCCACATGGACAAAACCATTTTCTCTTTTTAGGGGGAGAACCTCGTTTTGTTTGGCATAGTTTATCGGTAACTGCCCTATCAGGTCCGTAGCGATGGATTCCACGTCGATCCTGTTTTCGTAGGGAAAACCAAGCTGCACCGACAAGGCCTTGAGTATATCCTCGGTTCTCAAAAGTTTAAGCTGTATGAGCGCATCGCCAAGCTTTATGCCGCGCTCCCTTTGAACCGCAAGCGCCTGTTCCAGCTGCTCTTCGGTAAGAGAACTGGTCTCGAGCAGTATGGATCCAAGGCTTCTCTCTTCCATGTTGATCTATATCCCCCCGAAAAAAATCAGTAGGCCATATCCGGCTGTTTACTCTCATCTATTTTTGGCGTGCCCGGTGCGACAGACGGCGACTGCGGCGCTGGACGCACCGGCTGTATAGGCGAAGAACCGCTGTAAATCGAAGCTGGGGCGCCTCCGCCGGGCCCTACCGGTGCAGCCGTTATAATTGGTGGAACGCCTGATGCTGGAGAAGATGCTCTATACGCCGGCGATACGATAGTCGCCTCCGTGGCCGAAGAAGTCATGGGTATCGGAACGGGGGAAAGCATAGGCGCGGAAATGGGATCGACAAATTCTAACAAATCCGCCCTGTGTCTTGATATAGTGTCCTTAATATCGCGCTGTCTTCTGCGGCTGTAGTTTTTGTCCAGAAACGCGTTTCTCTGTTCTATCTTCCTCTTCGTGATTTCCGCAAAATCGGTTGGGTCTTTGATCACGTAGGGCGTTATAAATACCAGCATGTTCGTTTTGTTATAGAGCTTGGTGTTATAGGAAAACAAAAGTCCAAGCACGGGTATATCGCCCAAAATAGGAATCTTGCTTTTGCCTACCGTATCTATGTCCTGCATCAGCCCGCCCAAAACGACGGTTTGCCCGTCCATCGCAACTACGGTCGTTTGTATCTCGCGCTTTGTAGTATCAGCCGCGCCCGTATCCGCACTAACAGGCCCTGTAAAGTTCGAAAGTTTATGATGTATTTCAAGCCGAACCGCATCGCCCTCGGTGATCTGCGGAGTAATCTCCAATGTCAGACCGGCCTCGAGAGGCGTGGGCTCTACAGACTGAAAGCCCGTGGTTCCCGACTGCGTAACCTTTTTGGCATATATCGTCTTGCTTACATCTATCATGGCCTTCTGATTGTCGAGCGTCATTATGTTAGGCGTAGATACGATATTTGCCTGAGAGTTGGTCGCCAGAAAATTGAGAAAGGCCGCAAATGCCGGAATGGTCATTTGCTGGGTGCCTCCACCGCTCGTATTTGGTATGTCTATCGTGATCGTATCGCGAGAAAGAAGACCGCCTAACATACCGGGGCTGTTAAAGAGTCCTCCGGGCGTGAAAAACTGGGCCGGATTGAAATCTGAAGAAGTGCTGCCGCCAAAACCTATCATATTACCTCCACCATAACCACCGTAACCGGTGGCTCCATATTTGGAGGTATTTGTAACCTCGAGTTCCATAACCACAGATTCGAGATAGACCTGCCTTCTGGGAACGTCGAGCTTGGAGATGAGTTCTTCCACCAAAACTTTATAATCTGCGGAACTTGCGGTGATGATGAGAGCGTTGGTGGTTTCATCGGCGCCTATTGCTACTCCTTCTCCAAGGCTGGCGACCGATGATCCCGCACCTTCGGCGCCCTTGGCGCCGGCTTTAGCCGCCACAGCCTTGGCGCCTGAAGTTATAGATGCCAGAGTTTCGGCCAGCTCCTTGGCATTGGCGTATTTGAGATAATGAACATGAATATTGCCGGTATCGCGCAGATCGAGAGGAACATCGAGTTTTGCGATAACCTCCCTTACTTTGGGTATTGCGCGCCTACTAGCAAGCACTATGAGCGAATTGGTCCTTTCGTCGGCTATTATTTTGGATACGTCCTGCATTTCCTCGCCGGTAGGTGCCGCAGCCCCCCGTGCCGGAGCCCGCCTTGCCGTGGTTGCAGTGGCCGTCTTTTGTTGTATTTCAAACAGATTGAGGACGGTCTGGGCAACCTCGGAAGCACTGGCGTAATTGATGGGAATGATCTCTAGCACCTGCTGAGGCCCTTCTTGATCTAGCTCTTTTATTATCTTCATGAGCCTGTCTATGTTTGTACCCGAATCGGTTATTACAAGCGTATTTGTGGCCGGATACGCAAACATATTGCCGTTTTTGGAAATGAGATCTTTTATGGCTCCGGACATCTCGAGTGCGCTTATGTTTTGAAGAGAGATGAGCCTTGTCACATAGCTGTCGGTCGTGGGCGTGGAATCTACATAAATGGGTATGGGAGATGATATCGCATCTTTAAGCGAGACTATTTTTATTATCCCTCCGGGACCGGTTACAGTCGTAAAACCGGCAACCTCAAGAGCCGACAGAAATGCCTGATATGCCTCCTCTTTGGTCATCGTCCTCTCGGAGAGTATCGTGACCTTGCCCCTTATTTTATCATCTATGATAAAATTCTTACCCGTAGCTTTGCTTATCTGCCTGATCACGTCCTTTATGTCCTGATCCTGAACGTTTAGATAGACCATTTCCTCCTTGGTACCCAAACCCGGAGTATCCTCTGGAGTAGCTTTGGCCTCATCCTCAATTGGAGTGGTTTTCACGTCGATTTGCTCGGGAAGCATAACGCTGCCCTCTTGCACACCCGCTTGGGCAAATGCTTTCAGGGAGGCGATACAAATCACAAGCATCAGAAACAATATTTTAAAATTAGCGTATCTCATATTCTAGTGTGGTCGGCAAACTCTGCCGAACAAGATCCAGCACGATCCGTTTTTCGTCTTTCAATTGGCTGAATATAGCAAACCCCTGTTTCACATCGAGCTCCATACCGTTTATTTTTTGCAGGACATCTCCCCTTCGCAGCCCCAGCTTAGCAAAAATCGAATCATTTTTCACGGAAAGGATTTTCATGCCCGAAACTTTTCCGCCGGAAAAATTAGGAACAGCCCTTATATCGGTATAGAGCTTGTCGAGATTGGTAAGGGCATTGTCAACCTCGCGCTGATCGACCATGAACTTGCCTCCCTCATCCTTGACCAGCGGCTTCTCGCCTTTTTTGTCGTTTACTGCCGCCACGGCATCGGTTAGAACCTCGTCTGTTCGAGGTGGACCGAAAATGCTATCACCCAAATCTTGAAAAACCTCGGCATATTCAAGTTTTCCACTGTTTAGAAACTCTATTCTATGAGGCAAAACTCTCGTCAACACTGTGTTTGGCGCGAAACTCTCTTTTGCACCCACAGCGTAAACACCGGCACCATCATCACCCCTTTTGCCGTCGCCGCCTCCTGAAATCGTGGCTGTGGAACGTCTGTCACGGCCATCTCCGACCGCGAGCACACCAAGCACTTTTATGGAAAGACTTGTAAGAACCGCTTCTCCGGTAATCCTGCTTGGTTCATCCACAATTTCATCATCATCTTCGGTAGCCTCGGCAGCAACGCGTTCGACGGGATCAAATATATTGCGATCAATTATGATTTTGTAATCCTCGAAAGTTTTTTGACTTCTTACCATAGGCGAAACATCGGAGGTTGCCAGCATGCCGATCGAACGCTTCACCTCTATTGCCTTTCCTATGTAAACCCCCGTGATTTTTGCCAAAAAAAATGAACAAAAAAGCACCGCTATAAGGTCGAATATCCATGAATACTGGCGAACCACCCCCATTAAAGAATCTCCTTCAAGGTTGGATTATACATTTAAAGAAAATAAGAGGAAAGCACAAATAACGATAAAAAACAAAAAGCAAACGGGCTAACTGCCCGACATCTTTTGGGATGTTACAGGTAGCGCCATGCGAAAGGCAGCACCACAACCTAGATTGCTGTGAACCCATATCCTCCCCCCATGAAGCTCGACTAGTTTTTTTGCCAGAGAAAGGCCAAGCCCCGTACCGCCAAAGCTTCTGGTCACAGAGCTATCGGCCTGATGGAACATCTCAAATATTCTTTCTTGATGCTCAAAGGGTATTCCAATTCCATTATCCGACACCTCCATGGCAAACCAACCATCGTTCGAGGTTACGTAAAGATCATCGAGCGCCTTTGGATTTTCAAACTTCTTCCTTATTTCTGAAATCTCGCGAAAAAACCGGGCAGAAACGGAAATATTCCCTCCGTCAGGCGTAAACTTGTTGGCATTTGCGATGAGATTTAAAATCACCTGTTGAATTTTCTTTTCGTCCCCCAGAATCGTGGGGACATCACCGGCCACATCCACCGAAAGACCCTGATGTTTTTTATGCGCCAGTGGAAATATCATTCCAACTACGCGATTTATCGTCGATGCGAGATTGTATTCGGAAATATCTAGCGACATCCTTCCGGATTCTATCTTCGTGAGGTCTAAAAGACTATTGATCAGGTCCAAAAGCTCTGAAGAATTCCTCAGCACCTCTTCGAGACTCTCTTTTTGTTCTTCGTTTATCTCTCCGGTCACGCCTTCGATCATCAACTCGGAAAATCCGATGATAGCGGTAAGCGGAGTTCTAAGTTCATGGCTCATCGTCGCCAAAAATTCGGATTTCACGCGATTGGCATCTTCAAGTTGTAAATTCACCCGCCTTAGCGCATCGATAAGCGACGCTGCCTCAAGAGAAATGGCGGCGTGATTGGCAAATGATTCAAGCGTAGCGACCTGCTCGCTCTCCATGAAGGGCTCTTTGCTAAAACCAACGAGCGCTCCAAGAGAAACGTCTTCCACAACGAGGGGAACGGCTATTATGCGTTTTATCCCCATCACTCTCTGAATGGCGTCACATCTATCTTTATCTGGAAGACCATCTAGCCCCTCGACAATTTCAAAAAGATTGCGACGGAAGATGAGACGCTGATTCATTATTTCGAGAAGCGCGGGACTTTTGGCGTTGTCTATGCGAAATCTCAGATCTTCCAGCCCGTCTCCGATCGCAGTGCCGATCTCTCTCAGTCTTTGTTCATCACCTAAGGTGTGGACCCGGGCGTATTTTCTTTCCCTGTCGAAATGAACGAGTATGACCATCTCAAGGCCAAGCCCTTCAAGCACGCCGGCAAGTATCCTCTTTATGACCGTCCCTAGCTCCTTCACGCTCTTTACTGTGGAACTTACACCATGAAGAGCCACCAGCTCCCTATTTCGTTTTTCAAGCGCCCTCTCTCTTTCTTGCGAAAAGTAGGTGGCAATCCGCACGGTATAGACCACGACCGCAAAAAAAATGAGGGCAAAGACGAAATGTGCGGCGGGCGTGTACGAAGGAACAGGCAGCCTGTCACCATAATCAAAGATGGGCGGAGGAATAATTGCCCATTCGCACAGAAGCAAAAAAACACCGTAAAAAACGAGGGCAATCGCCGCCACCACACCTGCTAAATATTGATTGTAGATAGCACCGGCCAAAAAAACATAGAAAAGGTAGATCGTAAAATAGGTGCTGTGCGGTCCACCGGTCAAATAAAGCACTACGGTTATCGCAGTAAGGTCGCTTAAAAGCTCCAGAACAAAGGAAAAGAGCAGAAATCTGTCTCTGATTATGTTGTAATAGGCAAAACCCGTTGCGACAAAACACGCAAAGATTATAGCGGAAACATGCCTTGTCTGGATGAGGACATCCCGCAGGAAGAAGATAAATATCGTCCAAAAACCCACGAAAGCAAGAAGGCGCAGCTTCGTCGTGAATATATGACGCCTGCGATAATCAGGCAGAAGTCTTTCAATTGTGCTTTTGATATCTAGCATCGGTTATCTCTTAACCTAGCGAGATTAACAGGGTTTTTGCATTTTAGCAAGCGTGCGATTCGGTCTCTACAGCAATCTTGGGTAACATTTATTTATGAAGCAACTGGCGTGTCCATTTTTGCTGCATTTTTGCCATTTTCAAAACCCTCCCACGTCTATGAGATTTTATCTAGCATTCACAATACCTGTAAACTCCTGTAAACTCCTTGACTTTGTGACATATTTCCAATAGACGGAGCCGCTTCGAAGATTATAAGGAGGACTGATGGCAAGAGTTACCGTGGAAGATTGTCTAGATTATGTTGAAAACCGTTTTTCTTTGGTTCATCTGGCATCGATTAGAACCAAACAGCTCTACAAGGGTTCAAAATCGCTGGTTAAATGCAAAAACCGCGAGTCTGTAACATCCCTTAGAGAAATAGGCAGAGGCCTTGTAAGACCCTCATCTGAGGACGAAAAGGGCAATAAGTCCAACTGATTTTCATCCCATGATGACGTTTTAGGCCAAAGCATTAAATGCGGCGAATGATGCACGTCATAGGATTAGCCACCTTGGCGGAACTGGCAGACGCGCGCGACTCAAAATCGCGAGGGAGCGATCCCGTCCCGGTTCGATTCCGGGAGGTGGCACAGCTGTCGCAGGGCTACAGCCCCTCTATTTTCCATTTTCTAAAATCGAAAATAGAGAATTGAAAATGGAAATTAGAGGGAAAATTTCCTTCGGGAATTTTCGCCGAGATAGCTCAGCTGGTAGAGCAGCTGATTTCCACAGCTCTTGGAAAAGCGGATGTTGAAAACAGACGGTTTTCTTAGAGCTGTGGACTCCCCGAGTGCGAAAAGAAGGTTTGTTTCTTTGAGCGTTTACGAGGGGAGCTGCCGCGATTGGAAAAGCGGATGTTGAAAACAGACGGTTTTCTTAGAGCTGTGGACTCCCCGAGTGCGAAAAGAAGGTTTTTTTCTTTGAGCGTTTACGAGGGGAGCTGCCGCGATTGGAAAAGCGGATGTTGAAAACAGACGGTTTTCTTAGAGCTGTGGACTCCCCGAGTGCGAAAAGAAGGTTTTTTTCTTTGAGCGTTTACGAGGGGAGCTGCCGCGATTGGAAAAGCGGATGTTGAAAATCGAAAATAGAGAATTGAAAATGGAAATTAGAGGGAAAATTTCCTTTGGAAATTTTCGCCGAGATAGCTCAGCTGGTAGAGCAGCTGATTCGTAATCAGCAGGTCGTCGGTTCGACTCCGATTCTCGGCTCAAAAGGAAAGCGCTCCTCGCTTGCGGGGGGCGCTTTTCTTTTTGGTCGTAAATTGAATTGAAACGATGGCTTCTGATTTGGGTCAGTTGCTCTTGCAGCTGATTCAGCCAAGGCAGGCAAACTTGGTCCAGTGGACCAAGGCAAACTGCCGCGGCAGTATGATGATGCCGAAGGCAAAGTCCAAGCTCGCTATCAGCAGGTCGTCGGCCCGCCCGCCACGCAAGCCAAGGCGTTGCGGGGGCGGGTTCAAATCCGATTCTCGGCTCAAAAGGAAAGCGCTCCTCGCTTGCGGGGGGCGCTTTTATTTCTTCGAAGTCAAGCACATAGTAAACACGCGGAAATTGGAGCTTAAGCCGTCATTCTTGCGCACTTCGCCAATCCTGCAGAGGGATAAACTCTCCCGATTCAATATCCAAAACGAATACTTCTCCAGTCTTCTTATCGACCGCAAAGCTGTTCCAGTTGACCGTATGCGTTTCGTGGGATTCCCCCACGGAAAAATAGATTTTATCGGGTTCTTTGTTGGATATGTCGTTTCTTATGAATGGTTTTACACCTTTCTTTTTTAATGCTTTGGAATATTCCATGACTTCAGCCAGCGATTGAATGAATTTCAGTGCAGCATCGGTAGTTACCGATTGCCTTTTGCAGGATACGTTTACAAAAAGGCTCAAGCAAAGGACAAGTGTCAGTATGTAAGCATTTTTTTTCTTCATTTTGATTCCTCCATGATTGCCTGCAGTTCATCTTCCCGGCCTAAACATTATGACGTACTCTGCCGAACTCACCGGAGTTGATGTGCTTAATGCAGCTATACTCCCATACTTTTAAAATATCGCTAGTGAGCATTTCGTATGGTTGTGAAAAAGATGGTTGCCCTACCAGCAGAAAGGTACTGGCAACCGATATCGATAGAATCATGCGTCCGATATTTTTCATGTCTAGCACTTTATTTGTAAAATTATATTTTCAAAACCCTTCGTAAATTTTCCAACTCCTTCGCCTTTTTATTCGCGGGCATGCGCCGGACATTCTGGATCTTCCACTGTACAGCAGGAAGAACGCGCAACAATAGTTCGGCCTGTTTGAAATATGGACTCCGTTTCATGTGCCAGCCACCTCGGGCTCTTCGCAAAATGATTTTGGAACGGTTATCCCGTATTTCCTATCAAAGCATCCATTTTTGACAACCAGTCGCTTTCCGGAACCCAAATCCACTTTCGAGATACTCCTGACCCAGGTATGATTGTAATGCTCGGCCAGAAAGAGGAACAGCCTCTTCACCTTTATCGAATTGCAGCATTCAAGCAGTTCGGAAACGAGTTTCGGCCGAAGCGTCGTAAACCCCTCCATCAATTGCCCCGCCTCCTCGAATGACTGCTTCTGCGGAACGAGCTAATGCGCTTGAACTTGTAGCAAAAAATATTAGAGCAACGGATAGAGATAATACTCGTTTCATAAACACCCCTTAAAATGATTAAAAAACATTACGACAACATTCTCTTGATTCTTATAAACTGCATACTAACCACGAGCGGTGAATTACCACGGCCTTACGGTCGTAGATTTAAGATCGGTTGAGTTAAATAAGCACTGACCCATCCCCAACATTCAAACCACATTCCCCCCAACAGGTCATCTGAAACTTTGATTCTTTTTCAAACCGGCATCTCTGATATCCCAAAATCCGCCCCGGTCAACCACCCCCAAGGGGTGGTGAAACACTATTCAACGCAAAAACTCTCTTGTAAGTTATTGAAATCATTAGAGTGAGATGTGCTTGAAATCATTCAGCCAAGGCAGGCAAACTTGATCCAGCGGACCAAGGCAAACTACCGCGGCAGTATGATGATGCCGAAGGCAAAGTCCAAGCTCGCTATCAGCAGGTCGTCGGCCCGCCCGCCACGCAAGCCAAGGCGTTGCGGGGGCGGGTTCAAATCCGATTCTCGGCTCAAGAAGAAAGCGTAATCAGCAGAGCGGTTACGGTCTTAGGCCATAACCCCGAATTCGAAGTCAAGGACGATGAAAAATTAAGATAAGTGTCTTGTCCCCAGAATTGTGCACGTAACCGCCTTCAACACATACCCAGGAAACCTTGCAGCGAACTTGAGCAAGACCTTACGATCCAGCTCATCACGATAAATCGTCTCGGAAATGTCCTGTCGGCCCTTTCTAATGTTCATGTAGACGTTGTCCAAATACGCCTTTTCCGGCAAGGCGACCCTATCACCGAAAAATCCAAAGAATAATTTTTGTGGCACATGAAGATACTTGATATCGCCAAGTGGTGTAGAGATATTTTCAGAACGCTGAAGAGTGGCAAGCGTCAGACCTCCCCGAGGTGATTGCGAGAGGATCCCATGCTTGTACAATGCGCTTTCAAAAGAGATGTAAGAAAGCGATCTTAGCGTAAGGGCAAGCTCTTCTAAAGTTGGCATATCAAGCAAATTTATCCACGTGGACTTGACCCTAGCTACAAGTCCTTCTTTTTGAGCGCGAATTAGTGTCATGCCAACGGCTGGCCCATTCTCGTTCGCGAGCACACCTATCTCACGAGCAGCAAACACGTGCTTCCCCGACTTTGATAAACTTCGTAATATTTTTACAAGCTCGGTCGTCTTCACAGCTTGAACTCCGCCAATCCTGTTCTGACATTCTCGTACATATCCTTATAGAACGCCTTGTTCTTGATCGCCGCCGGCAAATATCTTTCCCATTCGTCATACACCCTTTGCGGCGGCGTATCTTTAAAGCGCTCTGAAATTTTCCTGTTAAAATCGGCACGAGACAGCTTTCTTTGCTTCAATTTTTCTCGAACAAGAGCAGTGATTTCGTCCTCCGGCAGGCTTTCAATGCCAGCTTTGATCCAATGATAATAGATATCAAAGATATCCCGCCCGCCAAGATTATTTCTGAAGGCAATGGCAACAATCTTGTCTGCCATAACTTCTTCGATCTTCACGCTTGGGAACACGAAAGTTGCGATACCCGGATATTCGACCATAAGAGGACTTCGAGTAAGAACCTTGTATGGCTGGCTATCAATATGTAGCCGCACGATCTGTCCCAATGCAACGCAAGAGATCTTCCACGTGACCTTGCCCTCCTTCGGTGGAACGATCTTGGCTTCCGTTTCCAGATATGCGTTCAATTCTGTGGCCGCACGGTCGATATATGGCTTAAGCTTTTTGGGATCGGCGACACCAGAAAGGTCAATATCCTCCGAGAACCTCGGGTTGCCACCCCGAAGGACAAGTGATGTTCCGCCAACAAGATACGCACCGTCCAAATTCAAGTTCTTAAGGACCGCGACCTGCATGAATACCTGTAGCGCATCCTGCAGACTGAAGCCCTTCGTGACCGCATATTTCTTTATGTTTTCTATCATTGTAAGATATTAACATATACATTAATATCTGTCAATGATTATGTTTTAGCGTGTGATATGTTTTAGCGCATTTGGCCGACCTATGATTTTCCCTTTCCTTCTGAGTTGCAAAGCAATATTTCCCCACCATGCAAGCACGTGACGCTACAAAACTTATAGAGATGCTCTACGAGCACGCGGGGGAACCGACCGCCGCGAACGTTGCCAAGGGCGTTGTGAGACTTTCCGGGATGTTCAACGAGCGCGGCGTTCGCATGGATTATCTTCGCGACCGAGCACTGATGGCCGCGTATCTCCTATATTATCTCCCGGTGAACTATCTTAAGGCGCTTTACGCACTGAACAGCTCGCACATTGAGACGAATGATGAGATAGACATCCTCGACATCGGCTCCGGCCCCGGCACATGTTCGCTCGCAGCGGTCGAATTCTTTCGCGGAAAACGGGTGAACATTACCGCGATAGACGAGACAACTGAGGCTCTCGATATATTAAAGGCAGTCGTTGATAAATTCTCTGACGCCAAAGCCACTATCGAGACTCATGGCATAGATGTGAGCAAACTCGGCACGCTGGGCCTCAAGAAAAAACATGACGTCATTTTTTTCAGCAATATCCTGAACGAGCTGGAAGAAAAAAAGGCTCACATTGTTCGCAAGGCCGCCTCTGATCTCATGAAACCAAATGGCCGGATCATAATAATTGAGCCAGCGCTTAAAGAGACAACGCGTTCGGTGATGCAGCTCCGCGATGAGCTTGCGTACGAATTTGACATCATCGCGCCATGTATTGGTTCGCCTAAAGAGTGTCCAATGCTAAAAGATAGCGAGCGCCACTGGTGCCATATGTATCTCGACTGGAAAAGGCCGGAGCTGATAGAGAAGACCGACCGCGCCGCCGGCCTCAAAAAATATCACCTGATATTTTCATATCTAATTCTTGGCAACAAAGGTAGCGCGCCAAAGTCGACCGAGAATATTTGGCGTGTCGTCAGCTCACCTCTTGTTACGAAGGGAAAGTGCGAACTGTTCGTGTGTGGACATTCAGGGCTTCGGAGACTCACCCGACTTAATAAAGATGCAACAGAGGCCAATGAAGTGTTCGACCAACTGCTTCGCGGAGATATCATCAGATACATCGTAACCGCCCTGTGAAGCGCATCTGGCGGGCACCTTGCACAACATGATAAGAAGCCTCCACAATATTTCACAGGGAGGCGATTATGGGGAAGTGGCCAAAGAGGACGGTTGAGGAATGGTCGGCAATATTTGATGCGCAGGCGGGATCGGGGAGATCGGCTTCGAAATATTGCAGAGAACATGAGATCAGTTACAAGCAGTTTCTCTATTGCCGGAGAAAGGTCAGAAATGGTCACAAAGCACAGTCGCTTACGATAGCGGAGGCCGGATCTCGGTCCGTGCTTCGGCGAGAAGGATTTGTCCCTGTCGCGGTAAAACAAGGTCCCGCCATGAAACTCAAGTTTCCCCGCGGTCTAGTCGTCGAGAGCGACGGAATGCTCTCTGCCTCATGGGTAGTCGAAGCAGCGGAGCGCTGGCTGCGGATGGGAGGGTGAGCGATGCTGCGGCCTGAGTTATTTGTGGGGATCTACCTTTATCGAGATCATGTCGATTTCAGGAAATCGATCGACGGTCTCTCCGTGATCGTCGAGCAGGAGCTGGGTCTGAATTTATTTGGTCGACATTTGTTTTTGTTTTGCGATCGCAGAAAGAGGAAGCTGAAGGTTCTTTACTGGGACGACACAGGATTTGCGCTGTGGTATAAGCGGCTGGAAAAGGATCGTTTTATCTGGCCAAGAAATCATGCAGAAGAAGTGGTAACGATAGACGCGCAGCAACTCGAGTGGCTCTTGACTGGATACGATATCTGGCGGATGAAGCCGCACGAAAAAGTGAATTATTCGCGAGTATATTAGAGACAAGATCATCTTGATATGCTAGACGTATTTGCGATGACAATACCCGCAAACAAGCTACCAGATGATGTTTCCCAGCTCAAAGAGCTCATCACCGAGCAGTTTTTAAGAAGCCGACAATTCGAAGAAACCGTCAACAAATATGAAGCGGAAATCTCACGCAGTCGGGAAGATCTTTCGCGCAAGAACGAAGAACTCGCCCGTGCCAAGGCCTATGCCGAACGCCTCGAAGAGATGGTGAAACTCCTCAAGCATCGACATTTTGGAAAGAAGAGCGAAAAGGTGAAGAATGACGAGAGCCAGCTTTCACTCGGGATCTTCAACGAAGCGGAGATAGAGGAAGAGAAGAGCCTTATGCAGGAGTCGTCGTCGGTGGAAGTGAAGGGCTACAGGCGCCGCGGCAAACCAAAGCGAGTGAAGCTCCCCGACAATCTTCCGCGCGAAGATGTCATCATCGATCTCAAGGACGAAGAGAAGATGTGTCCCGAAGGCCACGAGCTGAAACTCATCGGCGAAGATGTGAGTGAGCAACTGGATGTGATACCTGCGCAAGTTAAAGTCATCCGGACGATCCGCAAGAAATACGCGTGTCCGGTTTGCGGAGATTGTGTAAAGCGCGCGCCGGTTCCAAAGACGGCCATACCGAAGAGCATCGCGACACCCGGTCTTCTGGCCTACATCGCGACCGGCAAATACGGTGACGGTCTGCCGCTTTACCGTCAGGAGCACATGTGGCATCGGCTTGGGGTGGAGATACCGCGGGTCACGATGGCAACCTGGATGATCAAGGTGGGAAATCTCTTAATGCCTCTGATCAATCTGCTGGAGGATGATCTATTGGCATGCGGTTTTGTCCGCGTGGATGAGACACGCGTGCAGGTGTTAAATGAAAACGGAAAATCCGCGGAGAGCTTGTCTTATATGTGGGTACGCGGGCGGGAATATCCCGGAGCGCCGCCCATAGTAATTTTCGAATACGATCCGACGCGAAGTGGGGAGGTGGCTAAGCGTCTGTTTGCAGGTTATCAAGGCTATCTTCAGGCTGACGGATATGCTGGATATGACGGGATTTGCAGCCGTAAAGGAATCATCCGGTGCGGTTGTATGGCACATTGTCGGCGGAAATTCTTCGAGGCGACGAAGGCGTCGAAAAAAGGTTTTGGGCTTGCCGGTGAGGCGATCGAGATAATACGCAGGCTCTATGATGTCGAAAGGACGACCAAGGACAAGGAGATAGCTGAGAGGCATCTGATTCGTCAGGCAGAATCTAAACCCATCTTAGACGAGTTTCGAAAATGGCTGGACGATAATTTGGCTAAGGTCCCGCCCGGGTCGCAGCTTGGAAAAGCCATCTCTTATGCGCACAATGAGTGGACCTATCTGACGAGATATCTAGACGACGGGCGGCTTTCGATCGACAATAATTTTGTGGAGAACGCGATCCGGCCGTTTGTGATCGGCAGAAAAAACTGGCTCTTCTCCGACAGCGTTGCGGGAGCTGTGGCCTCGGCCGCGATCTACAGCATAATGATAAGCGCTAAACTTAACGGCCACAACGAGTATGCGTATTTCCGTTATATTCTCGAAAAACTGCCCTACGCAGAAAAAATCGAGGATTTCGAAGCTCTCCTGCCGCACAAGTTGCGACCACAGGATATCACGCCCGCACCCGCCTGAGGGATGCGCTTCGCAGGGCGGTTACGATACATCGGCCCTGACAGGGTTGGGAAGGAAGAAGCTGTAAGCCTGCTACCAAATTGACACGAACCCCCCACCTGTAACACCGAGTGCTTAATGTATGGTCCTGGCACATTGGTGAACGTAGTTGCGATCATTCCTGGCGCGCTCATAGGAACATTCGTCGGCGACAAGATCCCAAAAAAGATCCACGACCTTTTTATCGCCGCACTCGGCCTGTTCACGCTCGGCCTAGGCATCAAGATGTTCCTGCAAGGCCAAGAGATCCTGCTCGTCCTAGCGAGTCTTGTTGTTGGAGCCATCTTCGGAGGGGCGCTTAAGATAGAAGAAAGATTAGAACGATTCGGCGAAAGACTAAAGCTCATGGTAAAGGAACACTGTTTTGCATAGCTTCCTCAAGAGTACTTCTTGAAACGTGGTACTGATCAAGCAATTCCGACAACTTATCTCTATCAATCAAGAGGACATTATTACTAAAAGCTTGGGTTGTAGCTGCATCGGTATAGTAACCGTTTGTTATAACAACAAGCTTTTTAAATTCAATTTGCATCTGCTTTTCATATTGTGCCTTTGCTGCAACTATTTCCTGTACGGCACTATTCCCCACTCTACTTTTTATATTCCTTAACTTCTTTTTACATTGAATAAGAACGTTATCTTCATTACCAATTGCAATGCAATCAGCCCCATAATCTTGCAAGGGTGTCAATGATGTCTGATAACCCATAGTTTCATAAAGAACACCCGTGAATACCTCAAACTGCGTAGGATCAAGGTTGTCGACTTCGGCCAATGACATTCCAGTATTTTTATACCCTAGTTCCCTAGCCAACTCCTCCTCTGATACTCGTCCTGCCCTACTTGCGTATAAATAGTCCTTTAGCAGTTCCTTCTTTCTCTCAAGCATTTCATCAAGTTTTTGCTCAACCGTTGATTTTAGATTTTCGTCATCTGTATGGGTTACTAGCCTATACACCTTTACTGGCCTAGTTTGGCCAATTCTATAAACCCTGTCAGTAGCTTGGTTTTCTACTGCAGGGTTGAAGCTGCGCAGATAGTGAATAACGTGATTAGCTTGAATTAAATTTAGTCCGAAACCAGCACACTTTGGAGATAATACAAGAACTTCAAATTCAGATGGCCTCTCTCCATCCGGCCCAAATGACGCTGTGTATTTTTTTCGCTGTCCAGCAGGAGTGTCACCATTGATAATATTCACAGTAATGCCATATTCCGCCTCAATAGCATTCTTTAACTTATACTGCACAGCTCTCCTATCCGCAAATATCAATACTTTTTCATTTCTTTCTTTAACGTCCTTCAATAGCTTTAGTGTTTCCAATAATTTTGGTGACACATAATCTGTTGGAAACACCACATCGTACGCGCCCTCCATTAGCTCTGGATTTGTTAATGCCATAACAATAAGTTGAAAAAAATGTAGAAAATTCGATATTGTTTGATCGGACTTAAAAGCAGCTATTATTTTCTTGCATAGTTGCACCTGCCTATCGTCAATCATACAAAGACGTGGTTTTTCTTCTTTTTTGGGAAGCTCATCCTTCAGATGTTCGTCCTTTGTCCGTCTCAATACAATTGGAGAGAGCACTTCCTTTAAATCTGCAATATTGCGTTCATACTCACTATCATCGGCCTTGCGATTACCATATTTTTTATTAAACTCTCTAAGCGGCGGTAGATATCCAGGATTCGAATAATCAAGGATGGACCATAGCTCAGATATTGAATTTTCTATAGGGGTAGCCGTGGATGCTATCTTAAAATCTCCGTCCATTGCCAATACGGCCTGCGTTCTAGCACTTGCCGGATTTTTTATAAACTGAACTTCATCACAAATAATCACACTAAATCGAACTTTTCCTAAGTATTTCTGGTTTTTCAAATGTGTCTGATAGCTTATGGCGTTAACATCCCATAGTTTTACATCCTCAATGTCATCGTCGGCCATCTTACCCCTGATAACATTAAATGATATTGATGGTACAAATTTCGATAATTCTTTTTCCCACTCATCCAATAATATGGGTGGAACAATAAGTAGAGATGGTCTCAGAAGATCCTGGCTTTTTAATTTAGCAAGCATTGCAGATATCTGAATTGTCTTGCCCATGCCCATATCATCCGCCAAGAGGCAACCATTAAGGGATTTGTTTGCTTTTACCCAATCAAGCCACCCATAACCGTATTTCTGATAGTCTTTTAGTTGATATTGATCCGAAAACAACTCGCTCATTTCAACACTATAATCATGAGGCGGTTTAATGTGGAGAGCTGAACTCTCCTTAT
>Ga0351970_1003_pt1 | contig 65496 bp, 61 predicted proteins | sample BONcelFGM3001C10_FD_206752 | JGI IMG/M metagenome (GOLD analysis project Ga0351970, IMG submission 206752) | Enriched cells from coal bed in the Powder River Basin, Montana, United States - BONCAT cells FGM rep2 HSBNCT.FGM.300.1.C10 ...
TCAGATATAGGAACTTCTTCAAGAACTATTTCTTTTTCAAGTTCATCAATATCAAATTCAAACGTTATGTTAGTTAATGATTGAATTATTCTCTGTACTGTTATTTGGTAGTAACTCATTTGCTGTTCAAACTGACAAATTTTAGCGAATCTCTCTTTTTTTACTTTCTAATATGTTCATTATTGTCAGTAGTGTCTTTTGGGGTGAGGAATAACTTGTTTGTATATTCAATTTTCTATACATTCATAATGGAAGGTATAGATTCCATTATTATTTATCATCCTAAATCCTCCTCATTTTAAACTTTTAGGACATAGGTATTACAGGAGAATATTCAAACCGCCGGTAAATTTAATAAAAAAGAAGCAAGTTATACTTCGTAAAGTACAAAATATCAAATATGTGTTAGTCATTCTCTCTCCGCTCCACAAGTTCCGCTCCGTTCGAATCACTAACCTTGAGTTTACTTCCGCTAAGAGATTGTTGTCCTCCATTCCGCTATCGCTCCATTCCAGACAACAAACTCTTTACGCTCCAGATATAAAAAGCGGTATTCGCTTCGCTCATAAGCTGGAATAGAAATAGACACACATCTCTGGATCGACACTTCATCTATCAATAATATGGAACATATACAACGCACACTTTCTCCGGATCCTCTCTCAGACACGTGTCCATTTCTTTCCATCTTCGTTTATAATTCGGGCACCACTTCGCTCTGCCTCAATTAGGCCGCCCCTATTTAACATAATCTGAGCTTAGTTGTGCTATTCATTCCGCGCGCTCCATTCAAACACAACCCATATTATGTATAAATAGGGGCGGCACCCTCTGTTCAAATATGATAAAATCCGCAGGCTTTAGGCCTGCTCCCCATTTTCTCATATTTTCACAGAGGAGAGAGGTGCGGAACAGCCGCACACATCACACAGCCTCCGGCTGATTTTAGCAGTTGCTCCCTCACGTCCGCCCATCTAATACCTGCCCACCGCTCCGCTCTTGGGCAGGAGCGATCTCTCAAAATACAGAAGAAGCGAAAATACAGCATATCGCAAAGATGTTCGCAAGCTCACTGCCTTGCTAAATGCTGTATATCCGCAGCAGTTCCTGTGGCTTATTATGAATTAAGCCTCCACAGTGCCGGCTTCGCCGCCACAAAGGAGAGAGAGGTAAAGTGTTCACGCTGCTTCGCAGCGGTACATATAAATATCAATCAAACTGGAAATGTTCCGCTTTGTATCCCTCCGTGAGCGCTCCAGCTACTCCGTTGCTTCCGCGACTTCGGGATACTCCGCTACACATATCCAAATACTGCCACTCAATTATGACCCATTTAAACCTCCACTGTGCCGGCTTCGCCGCCACAGAGGAGAGAGAGGTATGGCTATGTCTGGGTTCTCATTACACTACGTTCCACTCCAACCACACATACGCCGACAAGTAAAAGCGAGAGAGCTCCTTCCGCTCCGCTACAGTCGCACACTCGCTATACGAAAAAAAATAAAAAAGACTGCAAAGGAAGCCCTTGGGCATTTCCTTGTCAAGGCCTTTCAGCCCTACGGGTTCACTCGATAAAAATCTCCACCATTGAGGCATATGGTAGTATTTTTATCGGCTCAGCCTTGACTAGTTCATGCCCTAGGGCAAAAAAGCAGTCCTTTTTTATTTTTCTTTCTTTTTTTCTGTTTTTTCTTTCTCTTTCTTTTTTCCGGAATTATTAAACATCCTGGCGTGTCCAACTCATTAAACGATTATAATTTACGGCCTCGTTTTATTAACTTTGCAATGAAACACAAGTAAAACTTGTGCTTAAGACTTGTAACTTGTAAAGCTCCCGTAGTCTATGCCAATCTATGAACCCAATATCAAATTCTCTGACTGCTGGTCCTCAGTTGGAAACATCACATTCTATCACCGGAATGGTAAATGCTATTGGAGATCTAAGCCAACACCGGTGTTTCCCGGGACAATGATGCAAATGGAACATCAGGCGGTGCATCTTCGTGCTCTGGCATCCTGGCGGTCTTTGACTCAAGAGGAGCAGTTCCAATGGTCAGTATATGCAAAGGACGTAGTAGCACACCGGCCTCCTTTTTTGAATGAGAATCACATCAGTGGATATAATCTTTTTGTGTCAGCTTACCATGGTTTTGCAACTTTAGGTAACGAACACATACCGGTACCGACAAATTTTGAGAAGTTCCCTCCTTTTTATGCTGAATTTGTTTCTGCTGAGGTTGTAGAAAATACGAATCTAATACTTCGTTTTTCTCTTTTTGTTGGTAGTACCGACAACCCTATGAGATACAAAACTCTTGGAAAGATTCAGTTGGTTGAACCCGGGAAGGGGTGTCATCCGGGAAAGCTACGTAATTATTTATCGATTGATGCTTCTCCAGATCCTCTATCTCCACGCATGATTCTTTTCAAAATTCAAGACTATCGGTCCGTATGTGGTTTTGATCTTCCGGAGTACACCCTGCACATCCGTTATTTACTTATCGACTCGCTAACCGGGTTTCGTAATTATCATCACAAGCTATCTTGCTCATTTTCTTTATAAAATATTATTTTACTTAATTCTTTACTTTATATAAAGTTATTATATTTGCAGTATATTAATGTTTTATACTTTAATAAATATTGCAATATTATGAAAATATTACCTTCAGTTGCTTTTAATGACTTCTCCGGCTCAGCCGGTAATGTCACTGCCCGAAAGACGGGCGACAAAACATACCTCTCTACTAGGACAAAGCATTCAAAGAAAAAAACAACTTATCAGGCTGCAACTCGTTGTCGATTTGCCGACACTACTCGAGGTTATTCAAAGATAACAGAAGAGCAACGCCAAGGTTGGATATCTCTGGCAAAAAATCTAGGTACCTATCACACGTCTACGGGAAACACTTCAATAACCGGTCACAATCTTTATGTTGCAATCAATTCCTACCGTAAAATTTGTGGGAAACCCAAGACTGCAATAGCACCATCGCAGTTAAGAGCATCTGATTATATAAGACTAGATGATTGGTGGCTTTCACCTGAACACATTGTATTTACAGGCCTAGGAGAAAGAGAGAATCCAAACGAAGTACTGTATGTTGAGATGTATCCCGCCCAAAGCCCGGCAGAAAACAGATGTTGGGATAAGACTGTCCTGGTAGCCATAATTCCGACAACAGATTGGGGTGATATTGACCTAACTAGAGCCTTTATACAGAAATTCGGATCTCCATTGACAATAGGCCAGAAAGTCTTTATAAAAATATGCTGGATAGACTCAGAATGTGGTTATATCAAATACTACACACTAATTGTCAGAGAAGCTCAAGAGGCATCTATTGAACGAAATGTCCCATACTTTCCTCGCGCAAAAATTACTTTTGATCAGCTATATTATAATAAAGAAGCTTTCCTAATCGAACATTTTGATTTCGAGTTGTCTCCTAGTCCAAAGCTCACTTCTAATGAAATTACCATATCACATGACCAAGAAGAATTAATAGTTCATTTTGGTATTGATACTCCTGAACAAATGGATGTAATGGATATTGGACATTCCTTTCAGTATGCTAGAGACACATCAGCTTATCAGGTGATTTTGGTTGAATTACAAATTCTAACAGGACATAATAAACGTATTGAAATTTATAGTCGTTCAATTATGTACTTTCAAAATCGTACTGAGATTTTTGGAACCTACTTTTTAACTTATTAGCATTATATATTATGATAACACTAAATTTCAATAATTTCGGTGGAGGCATCGTCACATTAAATGATTATCAAAGTGAAGGTATCTGTGTACTTAATGGAAAAATTATCGTTGATCCTACTAATCCGGCTTATATAGCAGCAAACAGACTTGAGCTTGCTCTGCCTTCTGACTTTGCTATGTCTAAAAGTGCAATGTCAACCGCCGTCCTTGTCTCTAATGCACCAATATATCGAGATGGTACCGTTTTACACTGTTGGATAGAAAACAATAAGCTTTGTATTGAAAAGCTCACAGTTTGGGATTCTTATGGCAATTATACAATTTATATCAATTCGGCCTTTGTTACTAGAGGTTACCGTGGTGTTTTGTCATATACTATAACTAAACCAATAACCATAATCAACAATGGTGTGTTCCGTTTTTCATACAACAATTATGTGGAAACAGATGATTACATTTCCTTTGCGGCTGTATTCTTGATATTCCCTAATAGTATTGTAAATGGGCAAGGTCCTTTTAATCTGCAAGTTTCAGGTATTGCCACTAATGTGAGAGCAGAGATTCCTATTATTGTTACTGATTTTCCGTCTCGCTTAATGACAGGAAATAAGCTTGTTGTCGGAACCTTTGAAAACGGCAATTTGACTTTTAGCTACCCTGATAACACCTCTCCTATGGGTGGAGGTAGATCTTTTTTCAATTTTTTTGCAGTCCGCAATTAATTTAATTTTATTTATAGTATTACTTTATATGACACTTTTTAATTACTTAGTTATTTGTATTTTAAAATATTTATTATATTTGTCATAAATTAATCTCTTAATACAAAATCTATATGAAGTACACTCCATCAATTGCCTTTGATGAATTTGCAGGATCTGCAAAAGGCGTGACCGCAGCTAAGAGCCGTGGTCGCAAATACATCAGAAATAAAGGCTATGGCAACTCTTCAAACTCGACATCTCAAGGTGGCATCAAAACCATCTTCAGTCAACTTGCCAAAAGCTTTAAATCTCTTACTCAGGCACAGATTGCCGCCTGGAACTCTCTCGCTCAAACTCAGGAGGGTAAATCTATCCTTGGCTCAAAAGCCAAAATATCAGGATTGAACCTTTACCTCCGTCTAAACCATTGGGTTGTAGCTAGTGGAGGTGCGGCTCTGGTTACACCACCTGTTCTTTCGGGTGTTCCCTCTCCTTCCAATGCTACTTTATCCCTTACTGCCAGTGCCTTCACAATTACACTCGCTAGTATACCCGATGATGTTTCCAACCTTAAGCTAATCGTAAAAGCTTCTATGCCACAATCAAACGGTATCAGCGATGCTTATGCCAAAGCAGTCAATTTCATCGTGCCCCAAACCCCTGTAATCACAGCCATAGCTCTCAAAACTTCGTATGATGCTAAGTATGGGGCTCCATCAGCTACCCACTCGAAAGTGTTCGTAAAATGGTTTTATGTCAACACCACTACAGGAGAAAGATCCGGCGAGATGATGGGACTGGCTACATTGACTGAATAGTATTGAACTTTCACCACCCAACTCATCTAATCCTTTTCTTTCCAATCCCTGTCTTGTAGTGATACAATACAGGGATTTTTACTAAAACTAATTGATATGACACCAGAATTGATAATCCAATTGATTGCAGCATTATTAGGCACCGGAGGATTTGTTGCTTTGTTTCTTATCATAGAAAAGAAAGCTGCAGCCCAGGTGGCCAATACAGAGAAAGTCAATGAGCAATGGCAACTAATCGTTGCGCAGAAAGAGCGAGATCTTACTACACTTAATGAAAAGTATGAGGCAGCTACAGAGAAGATTGAAAAACTATATGATACAAACACAGAATTGCGTACACAACTCGATGTGGCAAATACAAATTTTGCCGTATCAAGATTGATGCGCTGTCATGTTACTCAATGCATCAACAGGGTACCCCCTTTTGGCAGCTCAGAAGATGTTAAACAGATTCTTGACGGAGGACAGTAAACATGAGAACACCCATTTCCAAGCATTTTAATTATGAAGAGTTTGAACACAGCCAGGAGGCAAATGAACTCGGCATAGAAAATCTCATCCCGTCCGACAAAATCCGTTTTGCCGTAAGGCTCCTGGTATTGAATCTTCTGCAGCCACTGAGGGATAAAGTTAAACGCCCCCTTGTTCTGAACAGTGGATATAGATCTCCGGCATTAAACAAAGCTGTGGGAGGTGCAAAGGACTCTCAGCACTTGAAAGGTGAGGCAGTTGACATAAGTTGTCAAAACGCTATGGAGGTATTGTTGCTTGCTCAGATAATATTCAGATACTCTCTCCCATTTGATCAGATGATTCTACATGATTCATTCTTGCACGTTTCGTTCAAGGCAAATGGTCCACAAAGGCATCAGATTATATATGACAAATCATACAAGGAGGCACAACTATGAATACCTTAAACGAAATAAAGAGATATGGCCAAGTTGCCGGTATTATGATTGTTTTCCTACTGGCTCTTGTCGGCATTTTCAGCATTGGCCGCTGCAATAGATGCAATGGCCTCGTTTCAAAAATCAGCACTCAGGTAGACACATTATACCTCCACGATACCATCCGTCTAATAAAACCGATACCGAAAATAATCAAGAACATCGACACGATATTCGTTATTATAAAAGACACCATCCGGTTAAAAGACACCGTTTACCTCAAACTTCCCAGGGAACAAAAAATCTATCAGGAAGAAAACTACCGGGCATGGATTTCCGGATATCGTCCGGAGCTGGACAGCATTAACATATTCCGGAACACCCAGCAAATAATCACCTCAACAACCATCCGTTCCAAACAAAAGTCTCACAGGTGGGGAATCGGTATTCAAGCCGGCTACGGCATCACTCTCCAGCAAAACACAATTAAACCAACTCAGTATATCGGGATTGGCGTGAATTATAATTTGCTCTTATTTTAGTGTATGAAATAATTTCTTAAATTTGTACTGTCTTATGACGAAAGTCAGGCGATAACTTTAAGCAATTAAAGCGTAGGATAGTAATATTCTGCGCTTTTTTTCTTTTCTATAATTGCGGACGTACTGCGGACGTGTTTTAAAAATAAAAAAACCAAATTATTGAAATTCAACAATTTGGTTTTTTCTCTTGTACCCGGAACAGGGCTCGAACCTGCACATCCTACGGACACTGGTCCCTGAAACCAGCGCGTCTACCAATTCCGCCATCCGGGCTTAAATTCTCAGTTTGGGATTGCAAATGTAATAATTTTTTGGGATTACAAAACTTAGTGAATAGCTATAAACTTCTTTATTGGAATATTTCTCAGAAAAATAGGATAAGCAGCTGGGCTGTGAGTACTCTCAAAAACATAGTAAGCGGATACACCGTTGCATAGCTCACAGCTGGCAGATCGTTACCGGCTGCTGCATTAGAGTATGCCAAGGCAGGTGGGTCTGTGGTGCTTCCGGCCATTAGACCCATAACTGTAAAGTAGTTGAGCTTGAAGAACCATCTGGCTGCAACACCCACTAAAAGCAGAGGAACAACAGTGATTATTGCACCATACGCTATCCATATAGCTCCCCCTTTATTCACGATTGTGTCAACAAATGAACCGCCAGCATCTAGCCCCACGCAGGCCAGAAAGAGTGAAATTCCAACCTCACGAAGCATAAGATTGGCACTCATAGTAGTGTATGTCACCAATTTTAATTTCGGCCCAAAGCGACTCATAAGTATTGCAATAATAAGCGGCCCTCCGGCCAGCCCCAGCTTTACCGGCTGAGGTATTCCCGGTATAAAAAACGGGATTGAACCAACCACGATTCCAAGCACTATCCCTAAAAAGATAGCTGCAAGATTTGGCTCACGCAGCCTGTGCATTGAGTTACCCAGAAGCTTGGCAGCAGCCTCAATGCTATCTTCGGTTCCAACAATGGTAAGTCTGTCCCCTATCTGCAGTTTCAAATCCGGTTTGGCGACCAGATCTACCCCTGCTCTGTTTATTCGAGTAACTGTTATCCCAAAAGCACGACCCAATTTAAGGTCTGAAAGGCTCTTGCCATTCACTCCATCTTTTGTAACCATAACCCTTTTAGGCACCACTTTTAGGTCATTAATACTCCAATCCTCGTCACTCCTGTGTACCTCAACTCCTAAAAATGCCACAATTGAGTCGTGATCTCTCTTCTGCAATATAACCAGCACCTCATATCCCTTATCCAGAAGTGTTCCTGCACCCGCTATTGTTATCTCTCCGTTTGTCTTCTTAACCCTTGATATCACAAAGCTCCTCTCTAGAAGTTTTTTTACAACCTCTATTTTTTTCCCGTAAATAGAGGGATTATTGATTACTAATGACAATTTTAAGGTTTCGTTTGGATTATCTCTGTTTTGCTCCTCAATTTTGTCCAGTTCGCTCTTGAGGCTTATCTTAAAAATAACCTTTACAAGCAGAATCGACATAATTATACCCAGGACTCCAAGCGGGTAAGCCACAGCGTATCCCATTGCAATAGAGGGGTCATTTGCCCCGTTTACCTCAATATAGGTCTGTTGAGCAGCTCCCAGCCCGGGTGTGTTGGTAATGGCTCCGGAAAGAATGCCCACCATAGTAGATATTGGAAGTCCCGTTACAAAGTAGAGAACAACAGTGGTAATCACTCCTAGAAGTACAATTGATGATGCAAGCAGATTGAGTGTAATTCCCCCTTTTTTGAACGAGGAGAAAAATCCCGGACCAACCTGGAGACCTATTGAGTAGACAAAAAGAATTAAACCGAACTCCTTTACAAAATGGAGCATTTCGGAATTGATTTTTAGGCCAAAGTGGCTGAATGCAATACCCGCAAAGAGTATCCAGGTGATACCAAAAGAGATATTTGCAATCTTAATTTTTGAAAGGAGAATTCCAACAGATATTACTGCTGCAAGAATTACAACAGATTGAGCAACACTCTCATTTAGAAAAAGGGCTTTAATCCACTCCATAGTTTGAAATTTTGCTCAAAATTAGCCATTAATTACTAAATTTGATAAAACAATTTAAACTTCAAAATTTATACTATGAAATTACTTGATGAATTTAAACAGTTTGCAATGAGAGGCAATGTCGTGGATATGGCCGTCGGTATCATTATCGGAGGTGCATTCGGGAAAATTGTCTCATCATTTGTCTCCGATGTAATTATGCCTCCTTTAGGACTTTTAATTGGAGGGGTAAGATTTACAGATCTTAGTATAACTCTAAAGCAACAGGTTATTGATACTGCAACTTCCGTTATAACTTCGGCTGTAACTATCAACTATGGAAACTTTATTCAGGTCGTTTTCGATTTTGTCATAATTGCATTTGCAATATTTTCAATGATTAAAATAATGAACAACCTTAACCGTAAGAAAGTAGAGGATCAAACTCCTCCCCCACCACCACCTAAACCTGCAGACATCCAACTACTTACCGAAATAAGAGATCTATTAAAAAAGGATCAGAAGTAGTTTTTCAAAAAAAAAGAACAGCTGCAGAGTTTTTATCTACCTTTGTAACTCCTTTTACACAAAAGGGATTCGGTTCTGTAGCTCAGTTGGTAGAGCACGACACTCTTAATGTTGGGGTCGTGGGTTCGATCCCCACCGGGACCACAAAAAATGTCCGAAAAAATGGACACAAACTAGACAAAACCTACAATATCAAATAATTGTAGGTTTTTTTATTAGAAATTTGTCTGAAATAATAGTCAAAAATTGGTCATATCTGGACACTCTTCCGTGACCAATTCGTGACCTACTACAGAAAAACACAATGGAGATTTCGACAATCACAATACAGTCGCTACAGTTTTAAGCAGTGGAAAGCTCACCGGCAGCAACATCTGTTTTTTAGCTTTTTTCTGAAGAGTTTTTCGGAAAAAGGCTGAGGACCGTTCAACGACCGTAGGGAGGCGTTCCCGAAGCCCCGAAAAACTCAAAGAAAAAAGCGTTTGAAAAAACAGCGTTGCAACCGGTGAGCTTTCCACGTATAAATGGCGACTATATATAAAATAAGATACTGTTTACTTATATTTCGCTACATTCTAGTTTTGGTTGCCATTTTATTGTAAATTTGTAATAATTGTCACACTAAATAAAGCACTAAAGAGATGAATAATTTTATATTTCATAACCCTACCAAATTGATTTTTGGGAAAGGTACAATAGCAAGCCTCTCTACCGAGATTCCAAAAGAGAGAAGAGTACTTGTTACGTTCGGTGGAGGAAGCGTTAAAAATAACGGCGTTTACGATCAAGTAAAAGAGGCACTAAAGGAGCACACCTATTTCGAGTTCTGGGGAATAGAGCCCAATCCAACCATAGAGACACTTCGCAAAGCGATAAAACTCGGAAAAGAGAAGAGTTGCGACTTTGTCCTGGCAGTTGGAGGAGGTTCTGTTGCAGATGGCTCTAAACTGATAGCATCCGGGATTTTGTATGATGGAGAGCCTTGGGATATAGTTATTAAACGAGAGTACTCTACAGAGAAGAGTCTTCCTTTGGCTTGTGTTTTAACTCTTCCTGCAACAGGCTCCGAAATGAACAGAGGAGCAGTTATCTCCAAAAAAGAGACAAATGAAAAATTTGCATTCTATTCAAATACCCCTCTGTTTTCAATACTTGACCCCCAAACAACATATACCCTACCGGAATTTCAGATATCCTGCGGTTTGGCAGATACCTTTGTACACGTGATTGAACAGTATCTTACTACCCCCGGACAATCTCCTCTAATGGACAGATGGGCAGAGGGAATTTTAAAGACAATAGTCGAAATTGCTCCCAGAATAATAGATGACCGTACCAATTATGACGATATGGCCACATTTATGCTCTCTGCAACTATGGCTCTTAATGGATTTATCTCTATGGGGGTAACTCAGGATTGGGCCACGCATATGATTGGTCACGAGCTTACTGCTCTGCACGGATTAACTCACGCCCATACGCTTGCAATTATACTCCCAGGAACGATGTGGGTTATGAGAAGTGAGAAGGGCGATAAAATGATTCAATACGGTAAAAGAGTTTTCGGAGTTGATATCCAGGACAGGGATGAGGCAATAGTAGAGATTATAAGGAGAACCGAAGACTTCTTCCTAATGCTGGGTTTCAAAATTAAACTCTCAGAAAATGGCGTAACCATAAAGACCATTGATGAGATTGAGAGAAGGTTTACGGAACGAAATTACAAACTGGGTGAGAATAGATCTGTCACGCCAACCGTTGCAAGGGAGATTTTGGAGAGGGTATTTTGACAATCAACAGACTATGACAAAAAAAGAGATAATAATCAAAGAGGTCCTGGTTTTCAAATCCAATGGAGTACAGTTTGCCATTCCTCTAAAGTTTATAGAAAAGGTAATTGCTGCTCAAGAAATTACTCCGGTAGACAACACATCCTATTATATCAAGGGAGTAATCGATATTCAGGGAGAGATTATTCCGGTTCTATCTTTGAGAGCAAGATTTAAACTTGCAGATAAGGATATATCCATTGATGATAAATTGGTGATTATTAACTTTAATAATGCAAAAGTTGCTCTTATAGCCGAAGAGAGTTGTGATATTTTGACATTTCAAAATGAAGAGATTAAAGAGATTAAAACTATATTCAACGGACTCTCATCTGTTAAACTTGTAAACGGAAAGGCAGGAATAATCTATATCTACGACCCCGATACATTCCTATCTAAGGATGAGAGCATAGAGATAAACTCAGTTTTAGCAAAAATTTCTCAAAGCAGAGCTGTATGACAGAAAAAGAGTCCCTGGAAAAGGTTGCCGTTCAAATTGAAAAAGAGCTCGGCCTTTTTTTTCCGGATAACAGGCACGAAGATCTTATGAGGGGCCTTGTAAACTCCTCAAAAACTCTATACGACGATACCGATCCGCAAAGAATTATTGAAGAGATAATAACAAATACAACCATTCCAAAGAAAATCCTGGACACTCTTTCGGCTACACTTACAATAAGTGAAACCTATTTTTTCCGGGAGAGACCTGCAATTTCGTTTATTAAGGAGGTTCTGATTCCCAAACTCTACGAAAAAAAAGGAAAAATAAAGATTTGGAGTGCAGGATGTAGTTCAGGTGAGGAGCCATATACTATTGCCATTTTGCTCAAAGAGCATCTGCCCGAGGAAATAATCTCACGAGTATCAATTATTGCTACTGATGTAAACAGCAAGTCAATACACAAAGCTTTAGAAGGGCTCTATTCCGAATGGTCCTTTAGAGAGACACCGGATATTATTAAAGGCAGATATTTTACAAAAACAAAGGGTGGCTGGAGGTTAAATGAAGATATCAGAAAAATGGTAAAATTTTCATTTTTAAACCTGGTTAAAGATCCCTTTCCTGACCCCATAAACGGAACCGATAATCTGGATATTATTCTTTGCAGGAATGTTCTTATGTACTTCTCATATGCAACAATTAAGAGAGTTGCAGATAAATTCAACAATTCACTAATCGACAATGGATGGTTGATAGTCAGCCAGGTAGAACTTAACGATCTATATCTGTCCAATTTTGAAAAATTCAGTTACGATAACGGGATATTCTACAAAAAAAGCTCCGATAAAAACAGCCCAAAAATAATCAAACCCAAGATTACGCTTCGTGAGAAGAGAGATACTCCGAGCTATGATAAAAAAGAGCCTCCCACTAAAAAAATTGTTAAAGAAGAGCTAAGTTTTGCAACACTGGAAAAAATGTATTTAAATGGTGAATATGAGGCTTGTATAGAAGGTTGCAAAAAATGCTCAGAAAAAAAACCGACCGATCACTCATATCTGCACTTGATGGCAAAATGCTACGCAAACAGTGGAGATTATAATATGGCTATAGAATGTATAGACAAAGTTATTGCATCTGGAGTGAGCAGTGAGGATATTTACTATCTTTATGGAACTGTTTTAAAAGAGAATAATGAACCAGCAAAGGCAGAGATTGCACTTAAAAAGGGGATATATCTTAATCCCGGTCACCTGTTCTCTCACCTTATGCTGGGTAACATTATGAACCAGGAGGGAAAAACAGAGGCTTCGGTCAGATACTACAATAATGTGCTTGATATTCTATCCAATATGGATGACAAAGCCACTATTCCAGACTCCGGCGGACTTACTAAAGCGAGAATGAAAGAGATGGTAGAGGCACTAATAAAAGAGAAAAGAAGATGAAAAGCGATATCCAAATCTTAAGAGAGAGAGCAGTTAAAAATGCACAAAAAATTGACAGCAAAATAACTGATCAAGAAGATTCATTCGCTTTTCTTGAATTCACCCTTCTCTCCCAAAAATTTGCCATTGATAGCAGCTTTGCAACCGAGGTCCACTTTCTCAAAGAGATCACTCCTATTCCGGGCGCACCCCATTTCGTCTCCGGAGTTGTTTTTCACAGAGGTAAAATTGTCTCTGTAATTAACCTGAGGTCACTTTTTAAAATGCGGGAAAGGGGTCTTTCAGACTTGAATAAGTTCATAATACTTTCATATAAAGAGATATATTTTGGCATTATTGCAGATTCTATAATCGGCATAACCCAAAAGAGCACCTCCTCTATAACCCCTCCTCCATCCACTGTTGACCTGAAAGTTTCTACATTTATAAGTGGAATTTTCCCTGATGGCGTAGTTCTTTTAGATGCAAAAAAATTGATTACCAGTCCAGAAATAATAATAAAATAGATAATGGAAAACTCTTTAAAAATCAAAACAAGAGGCAAACTGATTATAGGTTTTGCAATAATGGTTATATCTACAGTAGCCATAATATCCCTTACTTACAACAATATCCGCAAGATAGAGTCCATTAACAGATCTATTCAGGAGATGGATAGTATTGCTTACGAGGTGACAGGTTTGAGAGCTAAAATTAACACTGTTAGAGCTATGGCTCTGGAACTTATCGTAGATAATGAGAGTACGCAAATATTTGAAAAAGCACTAAAGATTTCCGGCGCAGATCAAGAGTTGGTTCAGATTTGCTTGAACATAGATAGTATGCTTGTACACGAAAAGGATATAAGAGCAGATTTCCGGGTGTTAACAAGTGATGTCAAGAGATATGTACAAAACAGAGAGCTCTTTTTATCTCTAATAAAGGATGGCAAAAAAGCTGATGCACTCACATATGTCAAAGAGAAACAAAACGATATTTATAATAAAATAACCAACAATGCTCTTAATATTGAGAGCAATATAATGAAGATTAGAAGAGATTATCTCAAAGCAAACGCCAAATTTGAATACTGGACTACTTTCCAGGCAATACTTTTTGGAACATTTTTGATTCTGCTCAATCTTTTTATGGCAATCTTTATATTGAGGATGATTAGAAAAATAACATCCGAGATTCGCTCAGGCATTGAGGTCTTGTACAACTCTTCTTCGAATATCTTAAATACAATTACAGATATCTCCACCGGAGCGAGCGAAACCGCTGCAGCCGTATCTGAAACCACGGCAACCATAGAGGAGGTTAGACAGACTGCCACATTATCAAATCAAAAGGCTAAATCTCTCATAGAGAGCTCTCATAAAGTAAGTGACTCGGCAGAAAAGGGGAAAAAATCACTTTCAGAGGTAATCAAAGGTATGGAGCAGATTGATATTCATATGAACAGAATCTCCGGTACCGTTGTAAAATTATCTGAGCAAAACAGAAGAATTGGAGAGATTACATCCACTGTATCCGATATTGCAGACCAATCCAACCTGCTTGCCGTTAATGCTGCAATTGAGGCTGCAAAAGCGGGAGAACACGGTAGAGGTTTCACGGTTGTTGCACAGGAGATTCGTAACCTTGCAGACCAATCAAAGAGGGCAACACTGCAGGTCAAAGAGATCCTTAATGAGGTCAACAAATCTGTAAACAATGCTGTAGAGGCAACAGACGATGCCGCAAAGAGGGTTGAAGCAGGTAAATCTCTTGTAATGCAAAGTGGTGAAGTAATTGAGATGCTGGCAGAAAATATAGAAGAGGCAGGAGAGGTATCTCTGCAGATCTCTTCATCTAACCACCAGCAGATGGCCGGAATGGATCAGATTGTTCCTGCAATGGAAAATATAAAAAAAGCCAGCGAACAGAATGTTGCAGGGATGCAAAAAGCTCAAAGTGCAACTCACGAAATTCACACCCTTGGACAGACACTAAAAAGAATTCTTATAAAATACAACCTATAGCTCTTTATGCTCGACAACTTTGAAAACGATAACTTCCTGAAGGAGCTTCTGAATGACTTCAAAGTTGAAGCCATAGAGCATTATGAGTCTATAGTAAAGGGACTTACAGATCTTGAACTGGTTTCAGGAGCCGAAAAAAAGCAGGAGATAATTGAGAGAATTTACCGCAACACCCATAGTTTAAAGGGTGCCGCAAGAGCTGTGAACCTGAACGAAATTGAGAGACTATGCTCCTGTCTTGAGACAATTTTCGGCCATCTCAAAAAAGGAGAGCTAGCAGTCACATCGCAGCTTTTGGACTCAATGCATAAATCTATAGATGTACTTAAGGTACTCATAGACAATCTTAATGACGGCGAAAAGAATGGTTCTGTAAGTGCAAATGCAACAATAAGAAATCTGGAGTATCTGCTTAAACTATCCCTGCAGCAGTTCAAAGATCAAAAAGAGACTATCTCAGCTGATACTACAGAGATTGCGAACATAGTTGTAGAAGAGACTACAGAGAGTGAAGTACACGAAAAAGAGGCAGAGCGGCACGACCTCTATTCAGTAAGGATTCCTACAGGCCATCTGCACCAGATACTATCTGAAAGTGAAGATTTTATAGCTGTAAAAACCACTCTGGAATATTACAGAAAGAGTCTGGAGAACATCTATGTCAGACACAAAGACGACGAGCTGTATAAGATAATAAAAGATCTTATTGCATTTCAGTCTGTCTCCTCCAGAATGATTGATGATCTTATTATTAACATTAGAGAGACCCTTCTTGCCAACTTCTCAACCCTATTCAAGGTAATTCCCAAGATGATCCGGGATCTCTCTAAAGAGTACTCCAAAGAGATTGCACTAAATATAAGAGGAGAAGAGACAGAGATTGACAGAAGAATTCTTGAAGAGCTTAAGGATCCACTCATTCATATCATCCGTAACTGTATTGACCACGGTATTGAGACCCCTCAGGAGAGAGTTGAGGTAGGTAAGGAGATAAAAGGAAAAATTGACATCCGGATTGAAAAGCTCATTGACAGAAAGGTAAGGATTACAATCTCCGACGATGGTGCAGGTATAAATCTTGAAAGTGTACTGAGCTCAGCCGTTAAGAATGGACTTCTTCTTGGCACAAACACAGAGTCACTTTCCGGGGAAGAGATAATCTCACTGATCTTCAAATCCGGGGTATCTTCCAGAAAATTTGTCACAGATATCTCCGGCAGAGGGCTTGGAATGTCAATTGTTGCCGAGAAGATTTCTCTACTTGGCGGTTCGATCGAGGTTACAACTGAGAAAGGAAAAGGAACAAAATTTACAATAACCCTGCCCCAAACAATCTCTACATTCAGAGGCATTTTAATAGAGTCAGAGGGAATGCCTTTGATGATTCCATCACTGTTTTTAGATAAAGCCGTTAGAGTTTCTCCCGATTTAATTGGAAACATTGGAGATAAAAGCGTCATTAAGTGTATTAACGGTGAAACCATAGGAGTTGTAAGGCTCTCTAAAGTATTGGGTATTGAAAGGGCAGATACAATAAACAGGAAAAGCGATGTAGTAAGGTTGGTAATCCTTATAAGCAATAATAAACGCATAGCTTTCATTGTAGATAAAATTGCCGGGGAGTACGAGGGAATTGTTAAAGATATGGGGCCTCAACTACAATATGTTAGAAACATTGCAGGAGTAACCATTATTGAAAACGGCAAGGTCATTCCTGTTGTCAATGTAAGTGAGGTAATAGATAGTGCATCAGAAAATCCGGAACTCTTTGAACACGAACAATCTTTGCAAATTAACTCAACTGCACAAGAGAGGGAGAAGCGGATTCTTATAGTGGAAGACTCTATCACAGTGCGAGCAATGTTAAAGAATTTCGTAGAGAATGCAGGTTACTCGGTTACCACAGCAGTTGATGGTCTTGACGGATATAACAAACTTGAAAACGAAGAGTTTGATCTGCTCGTCTCCGATATAGAGATGCCAAGAATGAATGGGTTTGAGTTAACCAAACGAGTTAGAGAGTCAAAAACTTATTCACAGATACCAATTATACTGGTAACTGCCCTCGAGACACAAAATGATATGAAAATGGGGATGGAGGCGGGAGCAGATGCCTACATAATCAAGAGCAATTTTGAAAAAAGCAATCTGGTTCAAACAATAAAAAGGTTTATATAAGAGATAGTTTATGTTCCGAAATGATCTTAATATCAGCAGACCAATTAGGGTTCTTCTAGTTGAAGACTCTCCCTTATATCAGAAAATCCTAAGAGGCATTCTGAGTGAGAATGATGAATTTGAAGTAGTCGCCGTTGCAAGTAACGGACTTGAAGCAATCAAGTACTCCAATCTCTATAAGCCCGATATTATCAGTATGGATATTTTTATGCCGGTGATGGACGGTATAGAGGCAACCAAAATGATTATGCAGTCTAACCCTGTTCCAATTGTAATTGTGAGCAATGTTTACCAGACTAGTGATACAGATATTGCTATCAAAGAGCTTGATGCCGGAGCCGTCTATATTCTTCCAAAGCCTGTAGGGCCTTCAGATTCCAACTATTCAAAGGAGGCCGTCAAATACAGGAACACACTCAGAATTATGTCTGAGATAAAAGTCGTAAAAAGGATTAACCGTTCTAATGGAAGCAGTTACACAAACACAAACTCAATCTTAATCAATAATTCAGAGGGTGTGTCAACTTTACGGCCAAAAATCAATTGTATGCCTCCAAAGATTGTTAAGATAATTGCAATCGGAGCATCTGCAGGCGGCCCCGAGAGTATTAAAATATTGCTAAGCAACCTGAGTGAAGATGTTGTAACCCCAATTGTTGTTGTTCAACATATAGACCCTCATTTTATTGAAGGGTTTGCCTCTTGGTTAAACAACTATTCAAATCGCAGGGTAAAAGTAGCCACAAATGACGAGTTACTTGAGGAGAAAACCGTCTATATTGCTCCCGGAGAGAGACATATGAGAATTGAAAAGAGGATGGCAATCTCCTTCTCAGACTATAAAAAATCAAATGGTCACGTTCCATCGGTTGATGTGCTCTTTGACAGTATAAATAAGGTATGCGCAAAGGAGAGCATTGCAATTCTTCTCTCAGGTATGGGAAGAGACGGAGCAGATGGTCTGAAAAACTTAAGTGACTCCGGAAGTTACACCTTCGCTCAAAACCAAGAGTCATCACTGGTTTACGGAATGCCTAAGGAGGCCGTAAAACTTGGGGCAGCCTGCAGGGTGCTCTCTCCGGAAGACATTGCAAAAGAGATTAATAGTATACTAAACAAAAAACAGATCACAATATAATGAATGAATTAGTAAGTGGGTACATTCTGGCCGTTGAGGACTCTCTGGTACAGGCAAAAAGGTTGGAATACTTCTTCAAGAAACACCAATTCGATTATCGCATCTTCTCCACGGCAGAAGAGGCTTTGGTCTACATAGGGAAAAGAGTACCTTCTCTTATAATAAGCGATATTATAATGCCAGGAATAGATGGCTATCAGTTTTGCAGGCAAGTAAAGGAGAACCCTTCTACCAGTACAATTCCGGTAATTTTGCTCACATCTTTGCAGGATCCCAACGACATAATAAGAGGGCTTCAGGCAGGTGCAGATAATTTTATTACAAAGCCATACGACGAGAAGTATCTGCTCTCCAGAATTGAGCATCTCATAAACAACAAGAGCCAAATTGAAGAGGGCGTTATAAGTTTAAAAGCAGATCCAATTAACCTCAGATACCGGGGAGAGGAGTTTAAAATAACATCCGGAAGAAGGCAGATATTGGACCTTTTGGTATCGGTATATGATACTGCTATTCAAAGAAATGAAGAGTTGACCTCCATTAAGATGAAGTTGGAAGAGACAAACAGAAGTCTACTTCAGGCAAATGAAGATCTGGATGCATTTTCCCGTACAGTATCACACGACCTTAAGTCTCCGCTTGCTGTTATAATAGGGTTTACAAGTGCCATAATTGACAATCCGGAGAGTACAGTAAGTGAAGAGGAGAGAGGTTATGTTAAATACATTCTGGAGTCTGCCCTTGAAATGACCCAGCTGATAAAAGACCTTCTGGCATTCTCTCAATCTGGCAGGTTGGATCTTAAAGAAGAGGAGCTGGATCTGAGTGACATAGCCAATGATATCCTGGGAGGTATTTTACTCAGATATCCGAACTCTAAACCTGTAGTGAAAATTGAGTCTAACCTTAAGGCACGCGCAGATAATAAACTTATGAGAGTAGTTCTGGATAATCTTATCGGAAATGCAGTGAAATACAGCTCAAAAACCGAAAGTCCGGAGATTCTATTCGGAAAAAAAGAGTACTTCGGAAAAGATCTCTTCTTTATACAAGATAACGGTGCCGGCTTCGAGATGTCTAAGGCAGACAAACTCTTCCAACCATTTGTCCGACTCCATTCAGGAGTTGAGTACAGCGGAACCGGAGTTGGTCTATCTACCGTAAAGCGAATAATAGAAAAACACGGCGGTGAAATCTGGGCTGAATCTGAGCCCGGTAAAGGGGCTACTTTTTTCTTTACATTAGAGTAGAAAAGAGTTTATTGCCACTCACAACAAAAATTAGATATGTTTGTTATTAGTTTATAAAAAGCAAAACTTAGAATTAATAACAAGAATAAAGAATAAAAATATGAGCGGAGATGTTATAATTTGCAACTGCAACGAAGTTTATAAGAGTGAAATAGTTAAAGCCATTAAAGAGCAGGGATGCAAAACTGTCGAACAGATTGGTGATGTAACTGGTGCAGGTACAATATGTGGCGGATGTGTAGATGACATTCAGGAGATTCTGGATTCAGTGATAAATAAATAACAGACAACAAAAATATTTTAACACATCGTACCAAAAAAAAGGGTGTACAAAATTTTGCACACCCTTATTTTATTGGTAATAAATTACACCGGACTGATAGCACTTACCGGGCATACATCTGCACAAGTACCACAATCGGTACAAATGTTAGGATCGATTACATAGATATCACCGGGAGAGATAGCCTCAACCGGACATTCGTCAATGCAAGTTCCGCAAGAAGTGCAGTCTTCAGAAATTTTGTAAGCCATTTTTTGTTTAATTTAAATTGGTTTGATTGTTGCAAAGATATGAATTTGGTTTAATAGAACAAATACAAATTGTATCTTTGTAATGACAACATTAAAAATATAACTCTAGATATGAGAAGCTCTTTATTCCCGTTAACTCTGGTTTTTTTCCTGATAATCACCTGCTTTACAGCAACCGAAAGCAGGGCGCAAACTTTGGAGTTTGACAAGATGGTTCACGACTTTGGAGATATAATGCTTAAGTCCGGCAAACACACCCACACATTTACATTTAAGAATATAAGCACTCAGCCTGTCTTGATTCAGACTGTAATTTCTTCTTGCGGATGCACCACACCGGAATGGACAAAGAGTCCTGTTCTTCCGGGTAAAACTGGAACTATAAAGGTCACCTTTCTAAACGACCAGGGTCCCTACCCTTTCGACAAATCACTAACACTCTATATTACGGGAGAAGCAAGGCCCAGAGTCCTAAGAATCAAAGGAGTTGTTCACGATAAACCAAAATCATTAAAAGAGCTCTTCCCCGAAAACTTCGGCGGATTATCCCTTCGAAGTTCAGTAATAGATATGGACAATATTGCTCAGGGAGATGTTAAATACGAGCTTATTGAAGTTGCAAATACCTCTTCCAGAGAGATCCAGGTAGATTTTACAAATGCATCAAAAGGGTTGTCGTTTGAACTCTCTCCATCTAAAATAGCACCGGGATCAAAAGCTCAATTAAAAGTGACTATAAACACAAATGATGCAGTCAATTGGGGAGATACAGAGTATAGCAGTGCAGTGATAATTAATGGTAAAGAGGTGCCTTCTAAAAGAGTGCGGGTTTTTGCCAGCATAAGAGATAACTTCTCCTCACTTACTAAAGAGCAGATAGACAATGCTCCGCTACCAATGGCAAACTCCAGTTCGTTTGATTATGGCAAAGTTAAGGCCGGGACACAAATCATTGCCACTTTTAAAATAAGAAATCTTGGCAGAAGAGATCTGCTTATTCACAAGATAGATACAGGAGATAAGAAAATCTCCGTAAATAACCCTTCAAAGATTGCCCCCGGAGAGACAGGTGTCATAGAAGTTAAGATTGATACATCCCAGGAGGCAGGCGAAAAGGGTCACATCTTATCCGTTATTACCAACTCGCCCTCCAGGCCTGTTGTAAATCTGATAATAACAGGCAATGTTGTTAAATAGTGTAAATAATGCAAGATAATAAATTTGAGAGCGCACTTGTAGTTAATAAGGGAGTTGAACAACCTCCGGTTGTGAATCCCTATATTGGAAATTTTTATAAAAAAAACAAAAACCTTACACTCTCAGAGGATGATTATCTTAAAGGCATCCTTGAAGGGGACATAACTATTCTCAGCCAGGCTATAACACTTGTAGAGAGCTCCAGGCCAGATCACAGAGCAATAGCTCAAAGAGTTGTTGCAAGGTCTCTGCCGCACGTTGTAGAGTCTATGAGAATTGGCATTACGGGAGTTCCGGGTGCCGGTAAAAGCACATTTATAGAGGCTTTTGGAGGATTACTCACCGGCAGAGGCCACAAACTTGCAGTACTGGCAATAGACCCCAGCAGTGAAAAGACAAAAGGGAGTATTTTAGGAGACAAGACCAGAATGGAGACCCTTTGTAATGACAAAAACGCATTCATCAGACCCTCTCCAAGCAGCGGATCTCTGGGCGGTGTGGCAAGAAAAACCAGAGAGAGCATTATTCTTTGCGAAGCTGCAGGTTTCGATGTAATATTCATTGAGACTGTAGGTGTCGGGCAGTCGGAGACTGCAGTTCACTCTATGAGCGATTTCTTTCTTCTGCTTATGCTTGCGGGAGCCGGAGACGAACTTCAGGGGATAAAACGAGGTATTATGGAGATGAGTGACCTAATTGCCATAACGAAGTCCGACGGCAGTAATGTAAATAAAGCAACCCTGGCAAAAGCTCTCTATTCCAATGCACTCCATCTGTTTCCTCCTGCACAGTCGGGTTGGATACCTACTGCAGTAACAACCTCTGCGGTAACAAAAGAGGGTCTTGAAGATGTCCTTAAAATAATACTTGACTATTTTGCTTTTACAAAAGATAATGGCTACTATCTTCACAATCGCAGAGAGCAGTCCAGGTTCTGGATGTACGAAGCGATTCAAGAGGAGTTAAAAAACAGGTTCTTTGAAAACGCTGTTATTAAAAAACACCTTAAGGAGTACGAAGACAAAGTGCTAAAAGGCGAGATAAGCTCTTTTGCAGCAGCATCAGAATTAATTAAACTACACAATAATTGATGACACCACTACTAGAAGCACTAAAAAACAGCGTATTAATCACAGGTCTTGTGATGATAATGATGCTGCTCATTGAGTATATCAACATTCACTCTCACGGAAAGAGTTTTGAAAAGCTTAAAAAATCTCCCAAAAAGCAGGTTTTACTTGCAGCTTTGCTTGGATTGGTTCCGGGATGCATTGGAGGGTTTGCGGTTGTTTCACTTTTTACACACAAGCTCCTAAGTTTCGGAGCACTTGTAGCAATGATGATAGCCTCATCCGGAGACGAAGCTTTTATACTAATGGCTCTCATACCAAAAACCGCAATCATACTATTTATAATTCTGTTTGTTATAGGGGTAACGGTAGGTATTGTTGTTGACAAATTCTATAAAAAAGATGTTGCACCATTTGAACCTGAGCATTATGCACTGCACGATAACTGTTGTTCAGAAAAACAGGTTACAAACACACCAATATTTGGAGCGAAAATTAGAGACAATTTCAAAAAAATATCACGGGAGAGGCTGCTGATAATGGGCGGTATAGCCATTTTTATCTTAGCGGTGGTAGCAGGGATTCTGGAACACGACCACAATCACGGGATTGCAGATAACCATACTACAACGGAGAGTCAAATAGTTACTCATAGTCACACAAACGAAGATGCTCATCTTTCGGAATTACAAAGTACAGAAGCAGAAAAAAAGAGCTGTATTCAGGATGAGTTAGCAGAGAATACCTCTGTGTCACAAACCGACAGTGAGCATAAACACGACGAAAACTGTACAGATCACAATCATAACGAAGCAATCGACAGTCACAATCACGGAAGCTTTGATATCTTAAGTGAGAGGTGGCTGAACCTTATTTTTGCCGGAGTGAGCCTTCTAACCCTTCTGTTAACAGCAAAGGCAAATGAACATTTTATTAAGGAGCACATCTGGAATCACGTCGTTAAAAAACACCTTAAGTCAATCTTCTTATGGACATTAGGCGTTCTTATGGTAATTCACTTCGGAATGCAGTTTTTACATATAGATGAGTGGATTGCACAGAATATCTTCATTATGATTCTACTGGCAGTTCTAATAGGTATTATTCCCGAATCGGGACCTCATATGGTTTTCATTACACTGTTTGCCGGTGGTTTTATTCCATTTAGTGTTCTGCTGGCCAGCTCAATCGTTCAGGACGGTCATACTGCACTTCCGCTACTTGCAGAGAGCAAGAGTAGTTTTGTAAAATCGAAGGCTATAAATGTGGTGGTTGGGTTAACAGTTGGAGTTTTGCTACACCTTTTCGGGTTGTAGCAAACTCTCTGTCATTATATTTTTTACTCCCCGTTCATTGAGAGCAGAAACTCCAGATTGTTATCTGTTCTTATAAGGCGACTCTTCATAAACTCCATAGCCTCTACTGAGTTCATATCTGCAAGATAGTTTCTTAAAATCCAAATCCTGTTAAGAGTCTCTTTATCGAAGAGCAGATCTTCTCTTCTGGTGCTGCTCAATGTTACATCTACTGATGGGAATACCCTCTTATTGGATAGTTTTCTGTCCAGCTGAAGCTCCATATTACCCGTGCCCTTGAACTCCTCGAAGATAACCTCATCCATTTTTGAACCGGTATCTGTAAGAGCAGTAGCTAAGATAGTCAAAGAACCTCCGTTTTCAATATTTCTGGCAGCTCCGAAAAACCGTTTTGGTTTATGAAGTGCGTTTGCATCCACACCACCACTCAAAACCTTACCTGAAGCTGGCTGAACAGTGTTGAATGCTCTGGCAAGACGAGTTATTGAATCCAAAAGGATTACAACATCGTGGCCGCACTCTACCAACCTTTTGGCCTTTTCAAGAACAATATTTGCAACTTTTACGTGTCTCTCCGCAGGCTCGTCAAAGGTGGAGGCAATTACCTCTCCCTTAACACTTCTAGCCATATCGGTAACCTCTTCGGGACGCTCATCTATAAGAAGAACAATCATATATACCTCAGGATGGTTATCTGCTATTGCATTTGCAATATCTTTGAGCAAAACAGTTTTACCGGTTTTTGGCTGAGCAACAATAAGACCCCTCTGACCCTTCCCAATCGGCGCAAAAAGGTCTACAACCCGTGTAGACAAATTATTATGACCATTAGAAGTTATATTGAACTTCTCTGTAGGGAATAGAGGTGTTAAGAAATCAAATGGTACTCTGTCTCTTATAAACTCCGGACTTCTTCCATTTATCTGTTTTACCTTTACCAAAGGGAAGTATTTATCTCCCTCTTTAGGAGGTTTTATCTCACCTATGAGAGTATCTCCGGTTTTTAGACCATATAATTTAATCTGAGACTGAGATACATAAATATCATCAGGAGAGTTAAGGTAGTTATAGTCCGAAGACCTTAAAAAACCATACCCATCCGGCATTATCTCCAGACAACCGGTAGCGTCTACAACACCCTCAAATTCAAATTTTTGTTTTTGAACAGGCTCTTTAGTGTTATGGTTGATTGCAGCTGACTCCTGATTATTACGATTAAAAGGCTCTTTAACAGGAGCACCTTTAGAGTCCTCTCTCTTTTGATGATCTCTTGGTTCGCGGATAGCTGTCTTTTGATCCTGGTTTCTGAGCTCCTCAACAACAGCTGTTACTGCTGCTACCCTCTGCTCATTTGTAACTGCCTCTTGAGTAGTTTCGGTAAATATATCTTTGATTGGCTCTTTAGCCGTCAATTCTGAAATTAATATGGATGCTTTATATGCATTGCTTTTGCGACCTCTGCGCGAGCGAAGTTTTTCACTATTTTGTGGCTGAACCTCATTAACTGTATTAACAACAACAGAGTTTGCAACCATAGGAGTTATTGGTTCATCCTTTTTAGTTTGGACAGGTTGTTGCACCTGTACCGGCTTCTGTTCCGAAGAAACTGCTTTTGGCTCCGAAGAAACTGCTTTTGGCTCCGATGTAACAGGTTTAGGCTCCGATGTAACAGCTTTCGGCTGTTGATTGAAAGGTCTGTTCTTATCGTGTACTCTTCTTGGTTGGTTGTTGTTGGTTTGCTCTCTCTTTACAGGTTGATTCTGTTGAGGCTGTTGTGCCGGTTGAGGAGCTTGTACTTTAACATCTTTTTCTGCAGATTTTAACTGCTCAGACTCTTTTCCCCGTTGATTATCTTTATTTATAACGCTTTTTCTGTTTTTCGGCTCTCTTCTCACAACAGGCCTTTTTGGTAAAGGGTCTGTTGAATTACTGCCAACTTTTGCTTGTTCGTCAAGGATCTCATATATTAAATCCTCTCTTGTCATTCCTTTTGCCTTGCTGATTTTTAGCTCATTAGCAATAGCAATAAGATCTTCCTGACTCTTGCTGCTTAATCCTAGTATATCGTGCATTGATTTATTTTGTGTGGACGTGATTTATCCGAATAGATATCAAAATCTCTGACAAAAGTACAATTAATAATTTGAAAAACAAAATTGATATTATTTTGCTGCAACAACATCTATCTCTATTAGCGCCCCTTTAGGAAGAGCTACTACCGCAAACGCAACTCTGGCAGGATATGGCTCACTGTAAAAAGATGCATAGACCTCATTCATTGTAGTGAAATCTTTCATATCGGTCAGATAAACTGTAGATTTAACGACATTATCAAAACTGTAACCGGCTTCAGAAAGAATATAGCCAATATTTTTAAGGACCTGTTGTGCCTGCTCCTTAACTCCTCCGGGAACAAACTCACCGGTAGTTGCATCAACCGGAAGCTGACCGGAAACATATAAAAAACCATTGGATTCAATTGCCTGACTGTATGGTCCTACAGCCTTTGGAGCTCTCTGTGTAGATATTACCCTTTTACTCATAATAAATATATCTTCTAAAAAATTGTGTTAATAATCATAATATTAGAATCCACCACCCCTATCCCAGTAACTTGCACTCTTCTTGAATTTAAGCAGATCTGCCAACGCAGAAGCCTTGGCATTTATACGGAAACTCCAGCTCTCCCACATTCCACTAGGAACCCAGGATACAGAGATCAGGAAACAGTGCAGGTCATATGTCGCGCTCAATTGTGTAGTGGTAAGCGCCAACTTCATAAGGTCTACACCTGTGTTTAGGTTCACATTAAGGTCTTTACCCAGGCGTATCTGTGCAGATATGCCAAGTGTTTGCATATGGTTGTTAATCTTATTGAGTCTTCCGCCAACATTCTGGTAAGATTGGCTATAGGAGTAGTTATAATTAAAGTTTACAGACCACGGGTTATTTGGATCCAAATAGTATACCCACCCACCAGGTATGTACTCGCCGGTAACAGGGTGGTTGTAGATTCTTATATACTCAGACTCTTTACTTTCACCCGAACCTCCACCCGAACTTCCACCGGAGCCTCTTCCGCTACCCTTCTCCGGAAGACCCATTCCCGCACCTTTTCGCTCACCTGTTCCTGAAAACTGATAAGATAGAGACATACTTGCGTTAGTCAGCCTAGCCAGTTTGTACCAACCCTCTTTTACAAAATTAAATTGATTATACTTTTTTCCCTCATTGTCTATAGCGTAAGGATCCAGATTTGCGTTGGCGTTAAAAGCAAGGGAGCCAAATATTGTTGTACTCATACTTACAGATATGTTCGAGAGCTTTAAAGAGTCTGCAAGGAAGTTGTATGAGCCTCCAAGAGAGAGATTATCTATAAGCTTTATTTTCTTGATACCACCATCAGTTGTATCTTTATCACTTACTATTTTTGCCTCAAGATTGTTTCCAACAGAGAAACTCATCGAAGCAGAGCTCCCTTTCGAGGGATATCCAAAGATTAGCCCCTCATAGATATTGAACTCTTGCTGTTGCAAAACGCCACTGGGATCTGTATAGTTTATAGTTCTGTAACCATTTGCGGCAGTACCCTGTTCCGGTCTGTAACTAATACTAACAGAGGGCTTAATCATATGACGGATAGTTTTAATTTTGCTTCCGGGTCCAAAATTAAACATCCCATAAAGAGTTGTACTAGCGGACATTGATGTAGAAAACTCCTGAGTTACACCAAAATGGCTAAAGATATCTCCAATATTGTTCTCTACCCTGTTAGTTTCGCTATCGTAAAATTTATCGTTTTTCTGAAAAAACCAGTTCATACCATAGCTCACAGATGGTGAGAACTGGATATAGTTAAAGATGTCAAAAGTAGGAAGTCCTATTTGGAAACTATGCTGCATCCCGCTTCTGAACTTAGATAGAAAGCCATCCTCTCCAAACTCTTTTGCCTTAAAATTTATCTTGTTATCTAATGTAGTATTGTAACTGAAAGAGATGCTCTCATAAAATCTCTCCTTTCCTGCGGCATCTTTTCTTTTGAAAGGAAATATCCTGTTCATAGTAAGGGTCACATTAGGAACGGTAAAAGCATACGAACTGTCCAGAGAGTTCTGACTGTGCAGCATATTTGCCGTTATACTAAAATTTGAAAGTGTCTTTCCGTATGATATTGAAGAAGATATCTGATTCTGAAGACTCTGTTGTATATCGTAAGAGTTATATCTGTCATTCATCGGAGTTGCAAAGTTAACCGATGCCCTGAAAGATGTTCCCGGTCGTGCCTTCATATCCTGAGAGTGGCTCCACCTGACAGAAAAGTCCTTTGATTGATTGAAATCCGGAGAACCCTTCTCACCTACCTGATTAACGGAGTAGTTCAGATTAAAATTTCCGTCATATTTATACCTCTTTTTATAACGGGAGGTCATTAGAACATTCCACGAGCCCAAAGAGTATAGGTCTGTCGTGAGAGTAAGGTCAAAATGATCTCCAAATACAAAATAGTAACCCAGCCCCTTGAGGGCAAAACCTCTTGTTGCCTCTTCGTTAAAGGAAGGAATAAGAAGACCGCTGGCTCGTTTTACCTGTTTTGGAACAAACCCGAAAGGGAGAGCAAACGGAACAGGAACATCCTCCACTACCATATATGCAGGTCCAAAGACTGTAACCTTATTAGATGTTACTTTTGCATTGGTAAGCTGAAGATAGAAGTGTGGGTGTTCGTTGTCGCAGGTTGTGTATCTTCCTCCTGATATATTGATTGAGTTATCAGGCATTTTCTTAAGCAGATCTCCATATAATAAACCCTCTGACTCTTGAGTGACCATATTAGTTATCAAAGATTTTCTGGATTCAAAGTTGTACTTTACAGTCTCCATTGTGTACTTCTCTTTACCCTCTGTCATCTGAGGCTTTCCCTGCAAAACCCCAAGAGAATCCTTAATGCCGGATGCAAAAACGGTTTTTGTGTCCATATCATAGGCCATATATTCCGATTTAAGCTCCAGGCTGCCGTACCTGACAGTAACATCTCCGTAATAGTAAACCACTCTTTTCCCATCTGAGAAGTCCTCTACAATTGAGTCTCTTGCTCCGGAAAATGCCGGAAAGAGCAAAGAACCTCTGAGTTTAGATGAGTCGGTCAAAGGGAGTGTGTCTCTAACCGGCAGTGAATCTCTTATTGGCAGCGAGTCACTTAATAACAACGAGTCCCTTAATAACAGGGAGTCTACCCTTGGCAGAGAATCTTTTATCAATAGAGTTTTTACGGAAGTTGCTCCAAGGACTTCATTTATTGCAGATATGTTCTTTTGAGAAATTACAGAATCTTTAGATAGATCGTGAGAATGATTTGAATGAAGTGAACCCGTCCCTCCGCAATTGAAAGAGAACAGGACAACACACACAAGCAAAAGGGACTCTTTTCTCAAAAGCAAAATCGTGAAAGGTTTAATAAAATATGCTATATTTGTGGCTTGCAAAGTTAAACATATTTAGCAACAATTATGCCGTTAAGAGTACTTTTGGTGATATTTTCTCTCCTCTGGATTTCAACATCACGTGGTCAGGAAAATTCAATGGTAATGCTTAAAAAGGTTGTGATAGACCCTGGTCACGGCGGGGCAGATCCTGGTGCCGTAAGTGCAGACAGAAAAGTTCTGGAGAAGGATATTACACTCTCTGTTTCACTAAAGCTTGGAGAGCTTATCAAAAAGAGTTACCCGGAAATAGAGGTTATATATACCAGAAAAACAGATGTATTCGTTGCTTTGGACAAAAGAACGGAAATTGCTAATAAAAACAAGGCAGATCTCTTTATCTCCATTCACGTAAATGCAGCATTAGCCCGGGCGGCGACAGGTTCCGAAACATTTGTAATGGGAGCAGATAAATCCAGTTCAAATTTTGAGGTGACTATGCTGGAGAATAGTGTTATTATGATGGAGGGAGATGATTACGCCACAAAATATGAAGGATTTGACCCCAACAATCCTGAGTCCTACATTATTTTTACTCTGCTGCAAAACGCACACCTTGAGCAGAGTTTGGAGATGGCCTCTCTTGTTCAAAAGCATTTCAATAACGGGCCCATTAAAGTAAGCAGAGGAATTAAACAGGGGCCGCTTTTAGTGCTTTGGAAAACAAGTATGCCATCTGTTCTAATTGAACTTGGCTTTATCTCAAATCCATTCGATCTAAAAATACTCAACAATCGAACTAATCACGATAAGTTTGCCTCTTTGATCTTCAATGCCTTTAAAGAGTACAAACAGATTTATGACAAAAATTACAGTAACGGAAAAGGTACGGAATTGATAGATAGTATTCCACAGAGAGATGCAAATTTTCCTCAAAATAGAGCGAAAAAAGAGGTAATCCAACAGAGTGAGACTCATTATAGAGTACAGATTCTGGCAGTAAATAAAATACTGAGATCAAACTCACCGGATCTAAAAGGAAGGGATGCAAATTTTATAAAGATGGGCAACCTCTATAAATATACAATTGGAGTCTATCCTACAATTGATTTGGCAAAGGAGGCTCTGGGCTCTATCCGTAAAGATTTCCCTCAAGCATTTATAATACTTGTAAGAGACGGAACTATTGTTCCATTAAATAAATAGCAGACAAAGAATAATCTACTAAGAAAATGAAAATAAGATTAAACAGAGAACAAAAAATAGGGCTTTTTGCAATACTTATACTCTTCTCCATTTATGTGGTTATAAACTATCTTAAAGGGAAGGACCTGTTTAGTAACAGAAACACTTACTACTCGGTTTTCTATGACATAGACGGATTGACCTCAACAGGACCCATTTTTATACGAGGGCTCAAGGTAGGAACAATTGAGAGCATAGACTACATTCAAAAGAGGAACAACTTTATAGTCAAACTTAAAATTGATGCGGGTTATCAGTTCCCAAAAAATTCGATTGCCGAAATTTACAATGTAGGTATGCTCGGGACAAAGGCTCTTAGAATAAATATTGGTGATGGCACAACTCTTCTTAATAACCGAGACACAATGCTTTCATCTACAGACCCCGGTATGTTAGACAATCTTGTAAATGAAATATTGCCTCTTAAAGATAAACTCTCAGATCTTATAATCACACTAAATACCACATTCGCCAATGTTAATGATGTTCTCAATCCTCAGGCTAAAGAAGATATCGCCTTGTCTCTTGAGAACCTCAACAAAACTCTATCCGGAGCAAAAAATGTGGTTCAGAACCTTGAAAAGAGCGGCCCTGAAATTACCTCTTTAATAGAAAATCTAAACAAAATAACTTCAGATTTAGGAGGCACAACATCTAAGCTCAATAGAGGACTGGATAATATAAACGAGATTACAGACTCTCTAAAAAATGCAGATATTGCAGGAACAATCTTATCTCTTAAAGAGCTGCTGGTGCAGATTAAAAATCCCGAGGGGAGCGTTGGAAAACTGCTTTACACAGACTCTGTACACACCTCAATTGACCAACTGATAAGGGATCTGGATATTCTCATCAAAAATATCACAGAGAATCCAAAAAAATATATAAAAGTTAGTGTTTTTTAATATTTTTTTATTTATATTAAGCTGTTTTTAAAGATTTTAAAAACGCAAATAAAATTTAAAAATTTTTTAGTCTGAGATACAGGCTATTGAAAAAAATATGAAATTTCCTATACTTTTTTCTTTTTTTTTTAAAAAATTTATCCCCAAATTTGTCTACCAATCTTAACCTATCCTAAACTTATGATCGAACCAAAACATACTCTTGTGTGGAATAATTGTCTGCGAATCGTTCGTGATATTATCCGCCCACAGAGCTTCAGAACTTGGTTCGAACCGATAAACGCGGTTAGGCTTACAGGCTCTGTTCTTACCATAGAGGTTCCGTCAAATTTTTTTCGGGAATACCTGGAAGAGCACTATATCGATCTTATCAGTAAAGCACTAAAAAGAGAGTTGGGTAAAGAGGCGAAGCTGGAATACAATGTACGCGTAGTTTCTGGCGAAGATGTGGTGACTTATCCTCAGCAATCTGTTCAGGAGATAAAAAATAAATCTGTACCCTTTCCAAATCAACCCTCAAATATCACAAATCCATTTGTGATACCGGGGCTTCAGCAACTGGAGATAGATCCACAACTTAACCCCAACTACTCATTTGAGAATTTTATAGAGGGAGAGTGCAACAAGCTTGCAAGATCTGCGGGCCTAAACATCTCTGCCAACCCCGGCAAAGGAACCTTTAACCCACTCTTCTTATATGGAGGTTCCGGACTTGGGAAGACTCACCTTGCACAGGCAATTGGTATTGCAATTAAAAAGCAGTTTCCGGAGAAGATTGTACTCTATGTGAGTGCAAATCGTTTTATGACCCAATATATGGATGCAACAACGGTAAAAAATAAACTTACCGACTTCCTCCATTTTTATCAGATGATAGACGTTCTCATTATTGACGACGTACACGAATTTGCAGGCAAAACCGGTACTCAGAATGCCTTTTTTCATATTTTCAGCCATCTTCACTCTGTTGGTAAACAACTTATCCTCACATCCGATAAAGCACCGGTAGATCTTCAGGATCTTGAAATGAGACTCCTCTCAAGATTTAAGTGGGGGCTTTTAGCAGAGCTGCTACCTCCGGACTATCCTACAAGAGTAGCAATTCTTAAAGCAAAGAGCTATAACGACGGAATTACACTTCCGGAAGAGGTAATCTCATTTATTGCCTCCAGAGTTTCAACAAATATCCGTGAAATAAAGGGTACACTCATATCTCTTCTTGCCCAGGCAACACTTACCAACAAAAAAATCGGGCTGGATCTGGCAGAGAAACTTATAGAGAAACTTGTTACAAAAAATCTGCATGAGATTACCATAGACAAGATTCAAAAAGTTGTCTGTGAATATTTCAAAATAGACTCCGAGCAGTTCCTTAGCTCTTCTCGTAAAAGAGAGCTGGTTCAGGCTCGTCAGATATCTATGTACCTGAGCAGGAACCATACCAAAAGCTCTCTTGCATCAATTGGTACTTTGACCGGCGGCAGAGATCACGCCACGGTTCTTCACGCTTACAACACTGTATGTGACCTGCTGGATACCGACAGATCTTTCCGTAAATACCTGTCAGAGATAGAGAAACAGCTTCACTCCAACTAATATACAATGCAATGGAGAGTTTAAAAATATTTTCAATATTTGATCAAATCACAAAAATTCCCAGAGAGAGCTCAAAAGAGCAAAAAATAATTGAGTTTTTAATCAATTTTGCAAAAGAGCGTTCCCTTGATTATAAGAGAGATGATGCCGGCAATGTGGTTATTTTAAAGCCTGCAACCAGAGGTATGGAGAGCGCTCCTACAGTTGTATTGCAGAGCCACTCAGATATGGTATGTGAGAAAAATTCCGACAGCAACTTCAATTTTGACACCGACCCTATTCAATATGTATCAGAGGATGGATGGCTCATTGCAAAGGAGACAACATTAGGTGCAGATTGCGGAATCGGAATGGCTGCTCAGCTTGCAATTCTGGACTCTGATGATATTTCTCACGGCCCTCTGCAGGCACTCTTCACAACAGAGGAGGAGACAGGTCTTACTGGAGCAAAAGCACTAAAACCAGGATTTATAACCGGTAATATTTTAATAAACTTAGATTCAGAAGATGAGGGTGAACTCTTTATCGGATGTGCAGGTGGGGTGGATACTACAGCCCGCTTCTCATATGGTGTAGAGAATGCAGACCAGAATTTAGAGTTCTTAAAGGTAGGATTCTATGGAGCAACAGGCGGTCATAGCGGAGATGATATTCATAAAAACAGAGCAAATGCAAACCAGCTTCTGTTTCGCTATCTCTATCTTTTATCGCAGAGCTGTGAATTCTCCGTTTGCTCAATTCAGGGAGGCAACAAACGAAATGCTATTGCCAGAGAGGCCTATGCAGTGATTGCCCTGCTACCGTGCCAGACAAATATTGCAGGGGAGCTATTTAATCTAACAGAGAGAGAGGTAAAAGAGGAGCATTTGCATTCAGATCCGGATCTATACGGAAAAATGGAGCTCACTTCAAAAGAGAGCTATTTTATTGATAAAAAAAGCGCTTCAAATATTATTAATCTGCTTAACGGCCTTCCTCACGGAGTTCTTGCAATGAGCCAGGATATCCCCGGACTTGTCGAAACATCCACAAATTTTGCATCGGTAAAGATGGATGAGCCTGGAATCATACGAGTTGGAACAAGTCAGAGGAGTTCACTAAATTCAGCACGCTTCAACGCTGCCAGACGCATTGAATCTCTCTTTGTACTCTCCGGTGCCAAAGTCACTCACGAAAGTGAATATCCCGGTTGGAAACCAAGAATGGACTCACCTCTTCTGGAGGTATCTCGTCAAGCATACAGAGATATTTTCACCCTGGAGCCAATCGTGAGAGCAATTCACGCAGGTCTGGAGTGCGGAATGTTTCTTAAAACCTATCCAAAGCTGGATATGATATCATTTGGTCCTACAATACGAGGTGCACACGCCCCGGGTGAGCGGCTTGAGATAGCATCGGTAGAGAAATTCAGAAGACTACTTTTAGAGATACTCGAGAGATTAAAATAGATTACATTACAATGTCTATGATAATTGCACCATCAATGCTGTCGGCAGATTTCGGCAGATTGGATCAACAGGTAGATATGATAAACAGAAGTGAAGCAGATTGGTTTCACCTGGATATTATGGACGGACTATTTGTCCCAAATATCTCATATGGCTTTCCGGTAATTGATGCGATTGCAAAAAATGCTAAAAAGCCAATGGATGCTCACCTTATGATTGTAGATCCGGACAGATACCTGGAAAAATTTGCAGAGTTGGGTGTTGAGTATTTGAGTGTTCATTATGAGGCTTGTACACATCTTCATAGATCTCTTCAAAAGATCAAAGCTCTGGGTATGAAAGCGGGAGTTGCCCTTAATCCACACACTCCGGTTGAGAATTTAGTAGACATCCTTCCTGATGCCGATTTTGTACTGATAATGTCTGTTAACCCAGGTTATGGAGGGCAAAATTTTATCGAAAATACACTTGTTAAAGTTGAGAAGCTAAAGAGAATGATTCAGGAGAGATCTCTTGAGACTCTAATTGAGGTTGACGGCGGGGTGAATATCTCAAATGCAGCTCTTCTTGCCCAAAAGGGTACAGATATACTAGTTGCCGGCAACTCTGTTTTCTCTGCTGCAGATACCCTCAAAGCTATCAGCGAGCTAAAAAGAGTTTGAGCTCTCCTACATTGAAATCTCTCCTACATTGAAATTCGGTGGCAGAGCCTTAAATCAAAGAATGTACTTTATCTCCTTAAACGAGTACCTCTTCACTCTCCCATCCTCTCTCTCAAGAATAAGACAGGCACTGGAGTCTATTCCAGAAATCCTGGCCTTGAACACCTCTCCATCCGGCATCTGTTGATATAGGTGATAGCCCTCCCTGCGGTAGAGCGAATCCTTATACTCAATCTCAAGATTTTTCAAGAAGGGAGCAGATGTAGGCGAATCTGCAGAGTCATATAACTCTTTAATAATATTGCTCAACAACTCCAGCTCTTTTTTGGTGTCATAAACCTCTTTTGTTAAAATAGAGATCGAAACAGGGTTTGGAGCGTCCGATTCAAATAGATTCTGGTTTACATTCAGTCCGATACCTACTATAGAACCTGACAAAGTGTCGCCTGTAACGAAATTTTCAATAAGAATCCCGCATATTTTTTTATCTCCGGCGTAAATATCATTTGGCCACTTTATTGTACTATCTACCCCCCTCTCCTTTAAATATCGCTTTAATCCCACAGTAACAACTTGTGCTATAATAAATTGAGACTGTGCTTTTATATTTTTTGGTTTTAGAATTATTGAAAATGTTAGATTTTCACCCGGAGCACTCTCCCATTTAGTCCCCTTTTGGCCTCTGCCACCGGTTTGAAATTTTGCCGCAAAAACTGTAAAATCGTCACATTGGCTAAACTGTCTAAGAGCTTCACTGTTAGTAGAATCAATAGTATCAAACCAATTAATCATATTTGCCATACTAATTATTTTGTTATTGGTCGCAAAATTGCAGTAAATTTGTCGATAATCTACTAAAAAAGACAACTATTGTGCCGTTAAAAAAAGAGAGTACCTCAAAAGAGGCAAAAACGAAAAAAGTGGTTTCTAGTGAAATCTCTATCGATAAAACTACAAAAACTGTCAAAAAACCGGCAGCCAAGAAGCCTGCAGCTAAGAAAGAGGAGTCTGCAGAGACAGTCGTAAAAAAAGTCGCAGCTAAAAAACCAGTCGTAAAAAAAGTCGCAGTTAAAAAAGCTGCAATAAAAACCCCAGACACGAAACAAGCTGTTAAGGAACAATCTACTACTAAACAAGCTGTTGTAAAACAAGCTGTTGTAAAAGAGATAGACCAAATTGAACTCAAGTGTATTGCAGATGCAATTCTTGACAAGAAGGGGAGTTATGTTTGCTCTTTGAACTTAAGTTCTATTGGAACAGCAATTTGTGACTACTTTGTAATTTGCAATGCAGATTCCAGACCTCAGGTTATGGCAATTGCCGACAACATCGAGGAGATGATGATTAAGAAGTGCAAGAGAAAAGTTCTTAGAATGCAGGGGAAAGAGAACGCATTCTGGATAATTTTGGATTATGCAAATATTGTTGTACACGTTTTTCAGACAGAGTACAGACAATTTTACAGAATCGAAGATTTGTGGGCAGATGCCGAAAAAACAATTTATCAAGAATAATTTATTAGATGGAAAACCCTAACGAAAATAAGAAACAGGATAAACCGATAAATAAAATGTGGCCCCCAAAGTTTAATATTATATGGATCTATATAATATTACTGGGTGCCATAGCCTATATGTGGACCTCTTACGACAAGCAGGACCCCATTAAATCTGAGTGGCTTAAGGTTAAAGAGCAGATGGTTGCTACAGGTGACGTAGAGAAAATCATCTATGTATCTAACCAGAACAGAGCAGAGGTCTTTATCAAAAAAGACTCACTATCTAAGTATAAAGAGATGTTTGGTGGGAAAGAGCCAAAGTTCGGCCCCCATTTCTTCTTTTTGGTCTCTACCAATTTTAACCCGGAAGAGCAGTTTGAGATAGTGCGTGAGCAACTTTCACCGGAGAATAGGTTCTCCATAGAGACAGAGGAGAGAACCAACTATCTGAGCAGAGCACTTGAGTGGCTGCTATTCCCTATACTACTGATTGCTCTTTGGGTCTTTATGTTCAGGAGAATGAACAAAACAATGGGAGGCGGAGGACAAGGCGGAGGCGGAATATTCTCTGTGGGAAAGTCTCAGGCCAAACTTTTTGATAAAGAGAACAACACCAAGATTACATTCAAGGATGTAGCCGGGTTAGAGGAGGCTAAGGTAGAGGTGATGGAGATTGTAGACTTTTTAAAAAATCCAAAGAAATATACCAGCTTAGGTGGTAAAATACCAAAAGGTGCGCTTCTGGTTGGCCCTCCGGGGACAGGAAAGACACTCCTTGCAAAGGCTGTAGCCGGAGAGGCAAATGTACCGTTCTTCTCAATCTCAGGATCTGACTTCGTTGAGATGTTTGTGGGAGTAGGTGCATCCAGAGTGAGAGACCTCTTCCGCCAGGCAAAAGAGAAGGCTCCTTGTATTGTTTTTATTGATGAGATAGATGCCGTAGGTCGTGCCAGAAGCAAGAATGCCGGCTTCTCATCCAATGACGAGAGAGAAAATACTCTTAACCAACTCCTTACAGAAATGGACGGGTTTGGTTCAAACTCAGGAGTAATTATTTTGGCCGCCACAAACAGGGCAGATATTCTGGACAAAGCGCTTATGAGAGCAGGTCGCTTTGACAGGCAGATACACGTTGACCTTCCCGAACTTAGGGAGAGGATAGATATATTTAAAGTTCACCTGAGACCTCTTAAGTTAATAGAGGGATTTGATATTGAATTCCTTGCAAAACAGACTCCCGGGTTTTCCGGTGCAGATATTGCAAATGTATGTAACGAAGCGGCCCTGATAGCAGCAAGAAACAATAAAGAGGTTATTGAGAAGCAAGACTTTCTGGATGCAGTTGACCGTATTATCGGCGGGCTTGAGAAGAGAAGCAAGATAATCTCACCGGGTGAAAAAAAGACTATTGCTTACCACGAAGCGGGTCACGCTACTGTAAGCTGGATACTACCTCACGCAAACCCACTCTTGAAAGTTACAATTATTCCGCGAGGACGCGCCCTTGGTGCAGCCTGGTATCTACCGGAAGAGCGTCAGATAACAACTACAGAGCAGCTGATGGACGAGATGGCTGCCACACTCGGTGGAAGAGCAGCAGAGGAGCTTATTAACGGTAAAATATCAACAGGAGCGCTCAGCGATCTTGAGAAGATAACCAAACAGGCATACGCTATGGTATCATACCTCGGAATGAGCCCATCGGTCGGTAATATCTCCTTTTATGACTCAACTGAGTCTTCCGGTTTTAATCTAGGTAAACCATATAGTGAAAAAACCGCAGAACTTATTGACAACGAAGCTAAAAGACTTGTAGATGAGTCCTATGTGACTGCGAAAAGAATTCTTACGGAGCATATGGATGGGTTCACAAAACTGGCGGAGCTTCTTTTAGAGAAAGAGGTGATCTTCTCGGAAGATCTGGAGAAGATCTTTGGTAAAAGAGAGGGTAGCCAACCTCCTACAGCAAGTGAACAGATAATAGAAAATGAGCAGCAGGAAGAGTTGGAGCACGAGGTAAAAGAGAACGAAGTAACAAAAGATAATGAATAACACAGTTATAAGGTCCCTGAGTGGGGCACTTTTTCTGGTAATAATGACAGGCTCTCTGCTTTTGAGTCCTGTCATTTTTGCCTTAGTTATGATGCTCTCCGTTTTTGTAATGCTCAAAGAGTACACGGATATTGCCCTTGGAAAGCTATACAGGACCGGAAAACTCTATACTATAATCTCCGGATTGATTTTGTATACCCTTTTTTATTTAGTATACGGCTTTGGTGCAGATTCTCGCCTCTTTTGGATTATGGTATTCCCGGTTTCATCAATTTTTTTATCTGCACTGTACGAGAAAAATGAAAAGGGTGAAGTGCGAAAAGATGGGTATATCAATAGCAGTTTTCTCATAGTGGCACTTCTCTATATTGCCCTCCCTTTTTCACTAACAAATACAATTCTTTTCGACTCAGCCGGAGAGTACACGCCAAATCTGCTGTTATCTATGTTTATTTTATTGTGGAGCGCAGATGTTGGTGCATATGTATTTGGGATGGCATTCGGCCAAAAGAGTGGTCATAAACTCTACCCCGCAATATCTCCAAAAAAATCGTGGGAGGGATTTTTTGGCGGTATGCTCTCAACACTCGTAACAGCCGTAATATTACAACTCAGTGGGTTGATATCTTTTCCGATAGCACATACAATAGCTATATCACTGATAATTTTCATTTTCGGGGTTTTTGGAGACTTGGCGGAGTCGCTTTTCAAACGCAATTTCGGTGTCAAAGATTCTGGCACAATAATGCCCGGGCACGGTGGTCTTCTGGACCGTTTTGACGGTGCTTTAATAGCTTTTCCGGTTGCTATTGCGTATATTAAATTATTTGGATTAATTTAGCAGCCGATTTAAAAAAAATGAGACTTCACAATATGCGTATACACAAAGAGGGCTATAAAATTATCTTCAACAGCTTCATAATATTGTCTGCTGTAGTTGCACTGTTCTTTATCTTTGCGGGGATGTCAATATCAAGCTATATTGCGGCTGTAGCAGGGTCTGTTCTATTCATTTTTCTGTTAAGATTCTTTCGGTTCCCCGTTAGATTACCAAAAGATGATGAGAGTTCAGTTTTTGCACCTGCAGATGGTACAATAGTGGAGGTTAAAGAGGTCTATGAAAATGAGTACTTAAAATGTGAAACAATACAGGTCTCAATTTTTATGTCTGTCTTCAATGTCCATATAAACTGGTTTCCAATAAAAGGAGTTGTAGAATATTTTAAATATCACCCGGGAGACTATTTGGTTGCTATGCACCCAAAATCTTCCGAGAAGAACGAAAGAACTTCTGTTGTTATTAATAAAAACGGAACAAAAATACTTATGCGTCAGATTGCAGGGTTACTTGCCAGGCGCATTGTCTGTTATGCAGTTGAAGACTCAGAAGTTGCTCAGGGAGACCAGGTAGGATTTATCAAATTTGGCTCCAGGGTAGATCTTTTTCTCCCGCTTGACTCAAGGGTTCAGGTAACAAGAGGGCAAAAAGTTAAAGGTTGTAATACAATAATTGCAAAACTTCCGGGTCAAAAAGAGATTTAACGAGCCAAAAAGCATCTCATCTCTTTAACAATCAAGGCTGCAGCCTCACCTGCAGCTTTATCGAAATTGACTCCCCCGGAGTACTTTCCTGTCTCATCATCCATCCAGGCAAATGAAATTGCTCTAGAGACATTCACTAGTAGGCCGCAACTGCTATTCATTCCATATTTTGCAACCTCAGCAACTGTCCCTCCCTGGGTACCCACACCGGGAACCAACAGAAAGTGATTTGGACAAAACTCTCTTATCTGAGCAAGTTTCTCCGGCCTTGTAGCCCCAACGACAAACATAGTATTATCTTGTGACCCCCAATCCATCACACTCTCTATTACCCTGCGGTAAAGGGGAGTTTCTCCCACATTAAGTGTCTCAAAATCATCTGCAGATGGATTTGAGGTAAGGGCCAGAACAATTGCCCACTTCCCTCTCTGTTTTAAAAACGGATCAATAGAGTCCCTGCCCATATAGGGTGCAAGAGTTACAGCATCAAAATCCAGCTTGTCGAAAAAAGCAGAGGCATACTTTTTGGCAGTATTGCCAATGTCACCCCGTTTAGCATCTGCAATTATAAAAACAGACGAATCCTTTTTACGAATGTACTCAACAGTCATCTTTAGCTGCTCCCACCCTATTGCCCCCTCTGCCTCATAAAATGCCAGATTTGGCTTATAAGCGACCGAATACTCTATAGTGGCATCAATTATTGCTCTGTTGAATTCAAAAATGGGAAGCTCCTTCTCTCGTATAAATGCGGGAAAGAGCGCAGGATCGGAATCAAGCCCTGTACAAAGGAAACTACCTTTGCGTAGAATATTATTATACAGCTGATTATAATCCATAGTTATAATTACTGACCGCTATCTTTGAGCCTCTCTGCGTTCTCCGCAACCTGCAGCTGATCTAAAACCTCTTGAAGTGCCCCATCCATAAATACGGGAAGGTTGTACATAGTGTAGTTAATCCTGTGGTCGGTAACCCTTGACTGAGGATAGTTATAGGTCCTAATCTTTGCAGATCTGTCGCCTGTAGAGACCATCGTCTTTCTTTTTGCAGATATTTCGCTAAGGTATTTGTCGTACTCAAGATTGTAAATTCTTGTCCGCAGCTCTGCAAGAGCCTTTTCGTAGTTCTTAATCTGAGATTTTTCGTCCTGACACTGTACCACAATTCCTGTAGGTGCGTGTGTGAGGCGGATTGCAGAGTAGGTTGTATTTACAGACTGCCCTCCCGGACCCGAAGAGCAGAAAGTATCTTTTCTCACATCGCTAATATTCAATTCAATATCGAACTCATCCGCCTCTGGTAAAACCGCAATTGAGGCTGCAGATGTGTGTACCCTTCCCTGTGTCTCAGTCTGAGGAACCCTTTGGACCCTGTGGACACCGCTCTCATACTTAAGAACACCATAAACGCCATTACCCGAGACCTTACAGATCACCTCCTTAAACCCTCCTGAAGTACCTTCGCTCTGGCTGTTTACCTCAAATTTCCAACCTTTACGCTCTGCAAATTTTGAGTACATCCGAAAAAGATCGCCTGCAAAAATTGAAGCCTCATCACCACCCGCTCCTGCTCTTATCTCTAGAATGGCATTCTTTGAATCCTGAGGATCTGCAGGGATTAGAAGAAGTTTAATCTCCTCTTCCAGAACCGGTATCTGTGACTCCAACATAGCTATCTCCTCTTTTGCCATCTCCCTCATCTCCTCATCTTTCTCCACCATAAGAATCTCCTTTGCAGAATCCAGGTTGCCCATAAGCAGTTTATACTTCTCACCCGCTTCTACCACCGGCTCTATCTCTCTGTACTCCTTATTCAGAGCTATATATCTCTTCATATCCGACATAACGGAAGGGTCTGAGATCTGCTGTGAAAGCGACTCAAACTTCTCCTTCATCCCGGAAAGTTTAGACAATAAACTATTATCACTCATAAAAAAATAAATTGAGTGCAAAAATAGTCAAAACAACCCAATATCTGTGCAGTTTTTACAAATCCCTTACACAACGAATGGAAAAACCGGAGTTTTTATGAAAATCCGTTCTCTTTAATGCCGAGGTGTTGTAATAGAGATGCCAGTAACCTGCAACCAGAGAGTCCTTCTCAACTGTTCCCCACCAGGCGGCATAATAATTGATTCCGCCAAAGGCTCCGTTAGCACCCCTGCCACCACCGGGAAGTGCAGTAAAGCCACTGCTGTTGCTGGCGTCTGTATTAGGATGAGCCCAGTCTACTGTTCCGGCCTCCTTCAGTTTACCTCCGGCAACACTTTTTCCTCCAAAATAGTTGTAGAGCTTTGCCCACTCTGCATCTGTAATAACGTGCCAACCCTCAGGGCAGATTTTTCTTGAATCGGTAGCGGCATACCAGGTATAGAGCCTCCCGTAGGTTGCAGCCAGCTCCTCATTACCACCGAATACCCATTGAAATTTAGGTTCAACAAGGTCAGAGATGTCAATGTTTGCCGGATTTGTTGTCTCAATTGGGTCACCGTTGTTGTACCTTGTAACTCTTAAATTCTCTGCCATCCAAACCTGATCGCCGATTTTTACCGTTTTGTAGATATTGCCGTCAATATCGGTTAGTTTCTCTTCACAACTGCTGGTTAACAATAAAGTTAAACTTAAAACTAAAAAGCTGTAAATTAATTTACTAAGATCATTTTTCATTAGATTTTGAATAATTTATTAAATACTATTTGGGTTAACAGTGAATTTGCACTGTAAAGATAGGGCATATACTCTATATGTGCAACAAACAGTTACAGATAAATCATATAAAACAGAACAGGACTCTCGGTTTTTGAATACCCGAAAGTCCTGACGGCCGGGGTTGCCCCCATTAAAGTTGTCTTGAATCTGTAAAATCAAATATTAACCCAGGAACAACTTCATATCTTCATCTACACTCTTGATCCCGGCAATTCCAAAGTTCTTTACCAAAACCTCTGCAACATTTGGGGAGAGGAATGCAGGCAGTGTTGGGCCGAGGTGTATATTCTTAACTCCAAGAGAGAGAAGTGCAAGAAGTACAATAACAGCCTTCTGCTCGTACCAGGCTATGTTGTAAGCTATTGGCAGTTCGTTAATATCATTTGCATTGAAAATCTCCTTTAACTTAAGTGCTATTACTGCCAGTGAGTATGAGTCGTTACACTGTCCGGCGTCCAAAACACGCGGAATGCCTCCAATGTCTCCCAGTGGAAGTTTGTTATAACGATATTTTGCGCAACCTGCTGTAAGTATCACAGTATCTTTAGGAAGTGCCTCAGCAAACTCTGTGTAGTAATTTCTGTCCTTCATTCTTCCGTCACAACCTGCCATTACAAAAAACTTGCGGATAGCACCGCTCTTAACTGCATCAACAATTTTATCTGCAAGGGCAAATACCTGAGCGTGAGCAAATCCACCTATTATCTCACCTGTCTCAATTTCAGTTGGAGAAGCACATCTCCTGGCGTGCTCTATGATAGCAGAGAAGTCTTTGGTCTTACCATCTTTACGATCCTGAATATGAATAAACCCAGGAAATCCGGATGCACCGGTAGTGTAGATTCTGTCCGAATATGTAGCACTGCTTTTTGGCGGAACAATACAGTTGGTAGTAAATAGAACTGGACCGTTAAATGTCTCAAAATCCTGAGTCTGCCTCCACCAGGAGCTTCCGTAGTTACCTACAAACTGACTATACTTTTTAAAAGCAGGATAGTAATTTGCCGGAAGCATCTCTGAGTGAGTATAAACATCTACACCTGTCCCCTCTGTCTGCTTAAGCAACTCCTCCATATCTTTTAGATCGTGACCGGAGATCAAAATTGCCGGGTTATTACGGACACCTAAGTTCACTTTTGTAATTTCGGGATTTCCGTAGGCAGATGTATTCGCTTTATCCAGAAGTGCCATTACCTTTACTCCGTGGGCACCGGTCTGGAGTACAAGTGCAGTAAGTTGATCTGCAGATAGTGTGTCGTCTGTTGTATCAACGAGCGCCTTTTGCATAAAAGCGTAGATATCTGCCTGCTCAAATCCCAGATTAAAAGCGTGTTCTGCATATGCAGCCATACCTTTTAGTCCATAAATTGAAAGTTCACGCAGTGAACGAACATCTTCGTTCTCGGTAGATAGAACTCCAACCTCTGTGGCTTTCTGCTCCATAACTGAGATATCTCGTGAGCTCCAATAGGCCCCTTCAAATGTTATCTCCTCAATTTTTCCACCTTTTGAAATGAACAGATTCCTTACAGAATCTCTCATATCAATAGCCTGATTAACTCTGGTAACAAACCTGTCTCTGTCAAAGTTTGCATTGGTAATAGTCATAAAGAGAGAGTCGGTAATAAATTTATTTACCTCTGCACTCTCAACTCCCATATCTCTAAGGCGTACAGAGAAGTGTGAAATACCTTTACATAGAAAAACCAACAGATCCTGAAGGTTTGCAACATCTGCGGTTTTTCCGCAAACTCCTTTAATTGTACAACCATTGTTTTTGGCTGTCTCTTGGCACTGGTAACAAAACATATTGCTCATTATTTTAAATGATTGATGGTTAATATTTGATTCTTTCAGGTACAAAAGTAGAGAGATTGTCACCTAAAGAGTGTAATATTTGTTACACTCACTAAAAATTCCTAATTTTAAAAAAAGGATAGAACAATATATATGACAACCGACTCAATGATAAACAAAGAGGAGCTCTCACAATGCCCCGTTTGTAAAGCAATTTCGAAGGAGAATATGGACTACCTTTTCCACAATATGAAGTTTAGGGTATCCAAATACAATAAGGGAGATATCATTGCCAGGCAGGGAGATATATGTAAACACCTATATCTGTTGGTAAAAGGGGCAGTAGCAACAGAGATGATAACAGAGTCCGGCGGAGTGCTCTCTATAGAGAATATCAAGGCTGTACGCCCGCTTGCCTCTGCATTTCTGTTTGCAGAGAATAACCGTTTCCCCGTAGATGTAACAGCCACAGAGGAGTCAACCGTAATAACAATAGCAAAAGAGGAGGTTATAATTCTATTCCAAAAAGATGCAAAATTTCTTGAGAGTTATATCAGATACAACTCCGATAAAACCCAGTTTCTTTCTAACAAACTTCAGATGGTCACCATAAAAACCATACGGGGAAAGTTGGCAAACTATCTTTTGGAGCAGCTCGCAAAATGCCACTCTATCAGTCCTGCAATCAACACATTTTATATGGACAAAAACCAAACTGAGCTCTCTAAATATTTCGGCGTTACCAGGCCAGCCCTGGCCCGTATTCTGGGAGAACTTCAACAGGAGGGAGTCATTTTGGCCGATAGAAATAAGATCACAATCTTAAACCGACAAGCCCTCCAAAACTTACTGGGGTGAGCTTTGTTGTCCCGTACTAAAATAGGTTGACACTGTTTTTGTGTCAACCTATTTCAGTACGGGACAATCTTTGGCAGTGTTTGATGTAATATCCTATACGACAATCTTTTATAAAACTTTGTTTTCCAAATTTGGAAAATTGACATTTTCAACTTCTTGTATCACAACCTCTTTCATCAAACACTGGCAAAGTTGTTTCCCGCAGACCAACAACCGCGAAGAGGAAACCCTATTTGCTATGCTCCCCGGCGAGGCCGAAATAGCGCAAACCTGTGCAACAGTGAGGGCAAACTCAGCCGGAAGAAGCGAGCTTGCGAGCGGATGAGGATGGACTTGCCCGATGTGTACAGGTTTGCGCAGGCCCGCAAAGTAACAAAGCGGCAAATAGGGAGGATTTTCCGGGCTGATACCGCAAGACAAAGTTATTGCCGGCATAAAAACAGATTGTAAATGGGGGGGGGTAATACCCAGAAAATTTTTGAAAAAAGAAGAGGCTGCCTAATTAGACAGCCTCAATACAGTTAAAACAACCACTGTTGATTAATCAACGTAACTCTCCAGAATCTCCCTAACCTGGGAAGCCTCTAACCTGCCATAAACCTTCTCACCGATTAGAACGACCGGTGCAAGACCACAGGCACCTACGCACCTTAGGCAATCAAGCGAGAATTTACCATCTGGAGTTACTCCGCCAACTTTAATCTTCAGCTGATCTTTAAGTTCGTCTACAATTTTCTCTGCACCACGAACATAGCAGGCAGTACCCATACAAACAGATATTGGATACTTCCCTTTTGGAGTCATTGTGAAGAACGAGTAGAAGGTAACAACCCCATAAACTTTGGCAACAGAGATTTTCAGATTCTTCGCAACCTCGCGTTGAATATCTTCGGGAAGGTATCCGAACTCACTCTGTATTTTATGCAGAATACTTATCAACTCTCCGGGATTGTTTTCAAAAGAGTTGCAGATCCCTTTAATTGTCTCCTTGTGACAATCTTGTATTTTGAATGTACTCATTGCGATTTAAATTTTATTTTTGTCAAAGTAGTGGGTATGAAGAAGATGGTGAGCTTTCTCGCTCATCGGGTGACCAAGGAACTCCTTGTATAACTTAACGATGTATGGATTCTCGTGAGATTTACGAATGCTCTTTCCGGCATCTTCTCTATATATTGCATCATAGCGTGCCCGTATAACGCTTGAATCTCCGTGGTGAAGAGGTTGACCTGCACCACCGATGCAACCACCCGGACAAGCCATAATTTCAATTGCGTGGAAATTATACCTCCCCTCTCTAATACCGTTAAGAAGTTTTCTTGCGTTACCAAGCTGGTGAGCGATACCAATGTGAATAGGAGTATCTCCAAAGTAGATTGTGGCAGTACGGATTCCCGACATACCGCGAAGCTCTTCGAAGTTAATTCTGTTTAGCTTGCTTCCGGTGTGTATCTCATATGCTGTACGTACTGCTGCCTCAATAACTCCTCCGGTTACACCGAAAATTACTCCGGCTCCTGTTGATTCGCCCATAGGGAGGTCAAACTCCTCTTCCGGTAATAGATCAAAGGTGATGTTTGCAGATTTTATCAAGCCCGCAAGCTCTCTTGTAGAGATTGAGAAGTCAACATCCGGATTTCCGTCAACCGAAAACTCTTCACGCTGGCACTCGAATTTTTTTGCAAGACAAGGCATAATAGAAACAACTACAAGATCTTCTCTCTTAACACCGATAAGATCTGCATAATATGTTTTTGCTATTGAACCAAACATCTGTTGAGGCGAGCGCGCTGTAGAAGGTACATCAAGCATATCAGGGAAGTAAACCTCAAAGAAGTTAACCCACGCAGGACAGCAAGATGTTAGTATTGGAAGCTTAACATCTTTATCTCCTTTAAGATGTCTGGTAATTCTGTTAAGTAACTCCGTTCCCTCCTCCATAATGGTTAGGTCGGCAGCAAAGTCCGTATCAAATACCTTGTCAAAGCCAAGAGTACGCAGAGCTGCAACCATTTTGCCGGTTACAAGTGTTCCTGCAGGCAGGCCAAACTCCTCACCCAAAGCTGCACGAACAGCAGGTGCTGTCTGTACAATAACTGTCTTTTTAGGATCTGCAAGGGCACGAATGATCTTAGCAGTATCATCATAAGGTGTAAGCGCACCGGTAGGACAAACCGCAACACACTGGCCACAGAATGTACAAGGTGAATCGATAAGGTCCTGCTCAAATGCTGGAGCCACAACCGACATAAACCCACGGTTAACTGCACTCAAAGCACCCACAGTCTGAACATCGTTACAGATAGTTTCGCATCTGCGACACATAATACATTTGTCCATATCTCTGTTAAGAGCCGGAGAGCAGTCTTTTCTGTATGAAGATACCTCTGCGTTCTCAACTGCGTGAATCTCTCTGATACCCAACTTTTGAGAGAGCGACTGAAGGTCACATTTCCCTGATGATGAACAGATAAGACATTGAGCAGGGTGGTCGGAGAGTATCAACTCCAAAACAGTTTTTCTGGCGTTTAGTACCCTCACACTATGTGTTTTAACCACCATTCCATCTGCGCACTCAGTAGAGCAGGATGGAGCAAGGTTCTTCCGTCCCTCAACCTCAACAACACAAATTCGGCACCCGCCCGGGCGGTTTTCAATTTTCAGGTGCTCTAGGTTCATATAGCAAAGCACAGGAATATCTATGCCTATATGCTTTGCCGCCTGGTAGATAGTAGTCCCTTTTTTGACCTCTATCTCGTTTTTATCTATAGTAACTTTTATTAATTCCATAGGATTGGATTATTGAACGTGAATAGCTGTAAACTTACACTTGTCATAACAAGCACCGCATCTGATACATTTATCTACGTCAATCACGTGAGGCTGACGCTTTTCTCCGGTAATGGCAGCAACAGGACAAGCCCTGATACAAGCTGTACATCCGGTACACTTATCTGCAATAATTGTATAGAGCTTAAGAGCTTTACATCTTCCTGCAGTACATATCCTCTCCTTAACGTGAGCAAGATACTCGTCGTGGAAATGCTCTAATGTAGAGAGTACAGGGTTTGGAGATGTTTGTCCCAGACCGCACAGAGAGGTATCTTTAATTACCCTGCTTAAGTTTTCCAGGTAGCTCAAATCGTCCTCAGTACCTTTACCTGCACAAATCTTCTCAAGAATCTCGTGTAATCTCTTGTTACCCACACGGCAAGGAGCACATTTTCCACAAGACTCTTCAACTGTAAACTCAAGATAGAACTTGGCAACAGAGACCATACAGTCATCTTCGTCCATAACAATCATACCACCTGAACCCATCATTGAGCCTGCAGCGATAAGGTTGTCAAAATCAATTGGTGTGTCCAGGTGTTTCTCTGTAAGACATCCGCCGGAAGGGCCTCCTGTCTGAACAGCCTTGAATTTCTTGCCATCTTTGATTCCGCCTCCGATCTCAAAAATTACCTCTCTCAGGGTTATACCCATAGGAACCTCTATAAGACCAACATTGTTAATCTTACCTGCCAGAGCAAAAACTTTTGTCCCTTTAGATTTCTCAGTTCCGATGCTTGCAAACCAGCTTGCACCTTTAAGGAAAATAACCGGTACATTGGCAAAAGTCTCAACATTGTTTACATTGGTAGGTTTTCCGAGATAGCCTTTCTCTGCTGGAAATGGTGGTTTAACAGTAGGTTCACCCCTATGCCCCTCCATTGAGTGGATAAGAGCTGTCTCCTCTCCGCAAACAAAAGCACCTGCACCATATTTAAGTTCAATGTCAAATGAGAAACCAGATCCCATAATATCACCTCCCAACAGACCATACTCGCGAGCCTGAGCTATAGCAACCTGAAGACGCTTTATGGCAAGCGGATACTCTGCACGGATGTATACTAACCCTTTAGATGCACCAATACAGTACCCGCAAATTGCCATCGCTTCAATAATTGAGTGAGGATCTCCCTCAAGTATTGATCTGTCCATAAATGCACCCGGGTCTCCCTCATCTGCATTACAAACCACATATTTTTGGTCTGCTTTATTCTTCGATGCAATTTCCCATTTGATTCCGGTAGGGAAACCGCCACCACCGCGACCTCTTAGTCCGGATTTTTTAATCTCGTCTATTGCCTGACTTTGAGTCATCTCTGCAAGGATTTTACCTAAAGCAGCGTAACCGTCACGAGCAATATATTCGTCAATGTTTTCCGGATCGATAAAACCGCAATTTCTTAGAGCAATCCTCAGCTGTTTTTGATAGAAACCCATATGTTTAGAGTCCTCTATATGCTTCCTGGTTTCCGGGTCTTCGTAAAGAAGCCTGTTAACCCTGCGCCCTTTAAGAATGTGTTCGCTAATAATCTCGGCGCAATCCTCCGGCTTTACCTGAGTATAGAAAGTGTTGTCAGGTAAGATCTTTACGATCGGTCCTTTTTCGCAGAAGCCAAAACAGCCTGTTGCTACTACCTGTGCATCATATTGCAGACCTTGTTTTTTCAATTCTGCGTTTAGATTCACAATAATCTCTTCGCTTTGTGAGGCCCGGCATCCGGTACCAGCACAAACCAGCAAATGCATTTTATACTGTGCCATAAACTACTCCTTTATTCATTAATAGTTTGATAGTTGGTAGGTATAATACCGTCAAGAAGCTCTCCGTTTTTGATATACTTCTCCACGATCTCTATTGCTACCTTTGAGTCGACATTACCGAAGACAACCGGATCTTTGCCGGGTATCTTTACTTCAATTGTCGGCTCTGCATAGCAATAACCCATACACCCGCCCTGTGTGACCACAGCAGGAATCTTTTCAATCTCAATCTTCTCTATTAGAGTGTTCATAACCGTCCTGGCGCCGGCTGCGATACCGCAGGTAGCCATTGCCACACGAATTTGAACAAGAGACTCTGGCGAATTGCTCTTCTCACGGATATTCATTCCGTGCTCGAGACTTTGCTTCATCTTCCGCAAATCGTCAAGGGATTTGATTTTATTCATACTTATTTTATATTTGGTTATAGTTGTGTCTGACGAGGTTTGAATCGAAGCTCAAAAGTAGGTATATTATTACAGATTGCAAAAAATAATTGGGGTTCAAGTTACAATTTGTTATATTTTAATTACTATATAATAGTGCTTGCCTAATAATTTCGCAAATATAAGAAGTAATTTTGATATTAAAATTTAATTTTCTCCTTTGATCTCTTTTATATTCTCATCCACCATACCGGTGAGCATTCGGATAACCGACGGTTCGTTTACTGGAAGTCCCTCCAAAACCTCTTTTACCTCGACACTGTCAAAATGGTACTCGGTTCCGTTGTAGATATATCTGAAATAAAAATCTATCTCCGGGTTTGCACTCACCATTAAGATAAAGCTGTTTGCCAAATCTCCCAGAGGCGGACGGTCAATATGACTATGTTTGAATGTAGCTGTTACTTTAGTTCCGACACCCGGCTCCGAGAGGACAATAAGGTCTCCACCGCTCTGGAGTGCAGATTGTTTAAAAAGAGGAATCCCCATCCCTACCCTTCGGGTGGTTCTGGATGTAAAAAACGGATCTTCAAGACTCATCACCTGTTGAGCAGTCATACCCTTTCCGTTATCTTCAATCTCTATTGTGAGCAAATCTTCTTTAATATTCTCATTCACCGTGAGTTTTATTAATGTTGCTCCGGCAGAGAGAGAGTTTTGTATGATATCTATAATATGGAGAGAGAGGTCATTCATTGCGGTTAATTGCAGATTTTATATGTTCAAATGTGGTTCCGTTTGTATTTAGTTCTGTATACACCTTTCCAATTTCATCTACATAATGAGCATCCGAAGATTGTATAAAAGTATTTTTTGCTAAATAGCTGTTTCGCTTTTTGAAATCCTCAATATTTGTGCGGGAAGAGAGCTCAAGAGCATCAACATTTAGGTGGGTGGGAAGAAATCCCAGCTGGCTGATTACAGAGTTTTGCTGCTTATCTATATGGGCGGGGATAAATATTCCGCCCAAAGAGTGAACAAACTCCTCTACCTCCTCTATACTTTTGTCTATTGCTCCTATAAGCAGATTATCCTCCTGATAAATCACATCCTCATTTTGATTAACGACAAGCTGATAACCGAAAATATCGGGATTATTGGGAACTACAATAAGGTTTGACGTTAGCCACTCCTGAAGTTTGTCCAGAGAATCATCTGTATCGACAAAAGCAAGAATATGAACCTCTTCCCGGGTGGTAATCTCCGCTCCACAAAGCACCGCAACTCCTGCCAGAGCTCCTACCCTTCGAATCTCCCGTGCCTGGAGGGTTGAGTTATGATCTGTAATTCCAATAATATCAAGCCCCATCTCTTTTGCCTTTGCAATTATGGCAACAGGAGTCATCTCAATGTCGCCGCACGGAGATAGTGTTGTGTGAATATGAAGATCTGCCTTCAAGTTATATTAAACCTTGCTATTTCAAAAGCTGGTAAAGCTCCCCGCAAAGTTCAAAAGCATCCAGATCGCTGCCCAAAATTGGGATATTCTCGTTCTCAGATAGTTTAATAGTCTCTAAATCCGGAGTAAAACCTTTTACAAGAATAATTGCAGATAGATCTCTGAGAGATGCAACACCAATTATATTCTTGTGAGTCTGCAGAGTAATCCAGAGTTGTCCCTCTTTTGAGTGTCCCATAACATCGGAAAGAAGATCCGATGAGTATCCTCCGGTAACAATATTATCCAGTGCATCTTCGCAAGAGTAAACTTTTAGATTCATCTTTTGGGCTATGTCCTTAACTTTCATTTTATATTGGATTTATTAAATATCAACTATCTACTCTTGCTCATTTTTATCAAATCTCTCCTCTCCCCAAATACTCTCCATAATCTTAATTGTATCTTCAAGAGATATCTCTCCCCTCTTTTCAAAGATAGTTCTCAGGAATATACAGGAGTTAATCTGAGCCTGGTCCCGTACAATATCCTCCGCAAGAGCCTCGCAACTGGGAGCTCCGCAGGCACCACAATCAATTCCCGGAAGAATCTTCTTAAGCCGTCTTGCACTCTCCATCTTTTTTATTGCAACCTCAATATCCCGGTCATACTTCACCATAGAGCGAGGCTCTATCTTATCCATATGAACCACTGCACTGCAAGATCTCTTGTAATCCTCAATAAGGTTATGTGTGTCTGGTACTGTTTTGGCAAAGTTTTTCAAACTCTCGGCTGTGAGGAATCTGTTTCGGTGAGAGAGTATCCCCCCGGCACAAGATTCGTCACAGGCTCTTATCTCCAGAAAGTCTACATTATCTATCTCCTCATTCTCCAACATCTCCAGAAAGTCTATAACATTCTTCATTCCATCTATGGCCAGAGCACGCCCTTTTACGTGAGCACTCTCCTGACCTGTAGTTGGGAAAAGCACCCCCTTTGAAGAGAGTTCTCCGTTAATAATAATGCTTTTAGTAATAGGAAGTCTCTGTTTATAAGCTAAATAAACTTTATTAAAGAAGAAGTCCATATTGATTACTCCTGTTATCGGAGAGGTATAACCTCCAACCGGAGACTTTACTGCAGCTATTTTGGCAATACAGGGAGTAAGATAGAAGATTCCATACTCACTCTCAGCAATACCCTCCTTCTCAAATCTCTTTTTATAATATTGCGCGGTAATCTCAATAGGAGGCAGAAGTTTCATTATGTTATCTACCAACGATGGAAATCTTACCTGAATAAGTCTTATAACAGCCGGGCAAAATGATGAGATAACCGGTTTCTGTGCCGTCTCTAAATAGTCATTAATCTCATTTAGGAGAGTATCTACACTCTGCTCAACTGCACAAACCTCTGTGAAGCCAAGTTCACCGATTATTTGGCAGATTGTATTGCGTTGAATGGAGTCTTTGAACTGTGCAAAGAAGACAGACGGAACCAGCAGAACTCTGTGTTTGAATTCGAAAATCTGCTTAAAATCATCATCCATCACCCTTATGGCTCTGGTTGGGCAAACTCTGTAACACTCCCCGCAATCTATACACCAATCTGCGTGAATTCCTGCCTTACCGCCCGATACTCTGAGAGCTTCAGTTGGGCAGACCTTAATGCAGTGAGAACAACCTATACAGATATCCTCAACTATCTCAAGTGCTCTGTTATATGTAGTTTGACGCCTGCTCACGATTATAAATGCAAAAAAATATCTTTAAAATCTTATCTCAATATTAAGTGTTGTCCCCTTTCCGACCTCTGTCTCTATCAAAAGAGAATCTGCATTTTCGCTGATATTGGGAAGTCCCATTCCGGCTCCGAATCCCATCTCTCTCACGGCAGGAGAGGCTGTAGAGAAGCCTTTAGTCATCGCTCTGGTAACATCCGGAATTCCGGGGCCCTCATCCACAAGCTTAAGTTTTATACCGGAGCTCTCTATATCTGCATATATAACACCTCTGTATGCGTGTGCCACAATATTAACCTCTGCCTCGTAAAGAGCGACAACCACTCTTTTGATTACCGATGAGTCTACACCAAGTTGCTTAAGGCTCTTCTTTACCTGTGAGGCCGCATAACCCGCCTGTGTAAAATCTCCCCCCTCTACTTTGTACTCAAAACGCATATTAGTATACAGGTTTTAATCCGGCATTAAATAGAATACCGGCACATCTAAACATAGAGAATTTACTTTTGATAATGAGAATATTATCTTCCCGGGCCAGCTCCAGCATCTCGTCGGTAACCTCCTTGTTTCTGCATAGAAGCAGGTAGGGGGCATCCGACATCTCTGCTGTTCTTATGGATTGAATGTTGGCTAGTCCGGTAATAAGCAGAAAATGATCTTTTTTTATGGTGAGAACATCACTCATAAGATCAGAAGCAAAAGCAAAATCTACACTATCGTCGAGCCTGCTCTCTCCGCTGACTACAATACCCTCTGTAAGAGAGCAAATATCCCTTAATTTCATTCGGTTATAAATTTTTTATATAACATCTTCTCTTCATATATGGCTCGTAGCCATACCTTTCCCACACTTTATAAGCAGAGTTATTCTCCGCCTGAGGGTTGGTTATGGCGTATTTGATAGTCCCTCTCTCGAGATTGGTAGCAATATGAGTATGATAAATTGAGGAAATTCCTTTGTTCTGCCACTCCGAAGATGCTCCCAAAAGCAGAAGATCTATTGTTGTATAGTTACGAAACTCCCACAGGATACGCAGAAGCCCGAATGGAAAGAGTTTTCCTCCCGCCTTTTTAAATGAATTCGAGAGGTTGGGAACACATATACCAAAGGCAGCAATGTTGTCCTCTCCGTCCAGAATAATGCAGGTAAGCTCTTTTCTGAGTTTTGAGAAGTAATCTTTAGCAACTTTTTCTACCTCTGAGTCTGTTAGAGGCACAAAATTATCAATATCCTTAAAGCCCTCATTGTAGCTCTTTTGGAAACTTTTTATCAATTTACTTGAACCCTTAAGTTCTTTGATATCCATAATTCTAAGATTATGTTTCTCAAGCAACATCTGGTTAATTCGCTTTATTTTATCGGGAACCCCCTCATCTGCACGAAGTTTAATCTGAACCCAATCTACCTGCTTCTCAAAACCTAACTCGTCCATAATTTGCGGGTAGTACGGGTAGTTATAGAGACAATTTATGGGAGGAGTGTTCTCAAACCCCTCAATCATCATCCCCTGACGATTTAGCGTATTGTACCCGAGAGGCCCGTGCATCTGCTCCATTCCAAGCTCTCTTCCCCACAGGGAAACCATCTCCAGTAATGCGGCAGCAACTTCCCGGTTATCTATAAAGTCAAACCATCCGAAACGGACTCTCTTCTCAAAATGGTATTCGTTTGAGTGAGGGTTCCAGATAGCGGCAACTCTTCCTACTATTCTATTTTTGTTATCTGTGGCAACCCACATCTTGATTTTACAGTACTCAAGTGCAGGGCTTTTGGTTAGAGTTTCAAATTCATCTCCGTTAAGTACAGGCACATATTGATTATTGCCTTTATACAGTTTGTGGGGAAACTTTATGAATTTTTTAATCTGAGAGGGTGTTGTAACCTCTTTAATTTTAAATTCCATAAGTGCAGGGTTTAGGTTTTCATATATCTTACAAATGTACTAAAAAAAAGGTAGAATGCTTAATCTGCTATATCATCATCAAGTATATGAAGTAACGCTGCCTGAGCGGCAATACAGCCGAAAACTGCAGGCATATAAGATATTGTACCAACCTGAGATTTTTTATTCTGCTCTTCAACCGGAATAATTGCATCTGTATCCGGAAGCTCTTCAGAAAAAACCACCTTAAATCCTTTGCTTATTCCAACCTTTCTCAGACGCTTCCTTAACATATATGCAAGCGGGCAGTTAAACGATTTGGATATGTCTTTCACCTTTATTTTTGTGGCATCTCTCTTTGCACCGGCACCCATAGAGCTCACCAACGGGATGGAGTTCTTCACACAATACTGAATAAGAGCAATTTTGGGAGAAAGTGTGTCGATGGCATCAATTACACAATCAATTTTAAGCCCGTCCAAAAGGGCAGAGACATTCTCCTCTGTAAGATACTCCCCTATGGATACAACCTCAAGATCTCTGTTGATATCCTTTAACCTGCTCTCCATAAGCTTTACCTTAGAGTGCCCCAAAGTGCTGTCCATAGCCAGAAGTTGTCTATTTTTATTAGAAAGATTGACTACATCACTATCCAGGATAACCACCCTTCCGGCACCTGCACGAACTACCATCTCCGCGGCATAGGCTCCCACACCACCAAGCCCTATTATTGCAAAAGTTCTCTCGTTTAATTTTTCCAAAGACTCTCTTCCAAGAAGTAATTCACTTCTGGATTGCCACTCGTACTCCTTCATATTACAACTTTTTTGCCTCCTCCCAAATAAGATCCATCTCCTGTAGAGACATCTCTTTAAGAGATCTTCCAGCTTTAATAGTTTTCTCTTCCAGATAGTTAAATCTTTTAATGAATTTTTTATTTGTCATCTCCAGCGCTGTATCCGGATTTATATTGTACAACCTTGCCGCATTTACAAGTGAAAAAAGCAGATCTCCAAACTCCTGTTCGGCACGCCTTCCGTCTCCTCCCTCTGCATTTGTGCTCAGAAATTCTCTCTCCTCTTCAACTATCTCTCTTTCAAACTCGGCTATCTCCTCTCTCACCTTATCCCACACCTGTTCACGAATATCCCAGTCAAATCCCACAGCTCTTGCCTTGTCTTGAATACGATATGCTTTTACAAGTGATGGAAGCGATCCCGGGACACCACTCAACAGGCTTCTGTTCCCGTTTACCTCTTTTCCTTTGAGCTGCTCCCAATTCTCTATAACCTCACGAGTGCCGTTCACCTCAGTTTGAGAAAAAACGTGCGGATGCCTGTAAACCAATTTATTGCACAGACCATCAATAATAGTTGAGATATCAAAAACTCCCTGTTCCCGGCCAATCTTTGCATAAAAAACAATGTGCAAAAGAATATCTCCAAGCTCTTTACCAATGTTGGTGCTCTCCTTTTCCAGGATTGCATCGCTCAACTCATAGGTCTCCTCAATTGTGAGAGGTCTTAGAGACTCCATTGTCTGCTCTTTGTCCCAAGGGCACTTAGCCCTTAATTCATCCATAATATCTAAAAGTCTCTCAAAACTTTTTACTGCCTTCTCTCTTTCCATTTATAATGTTTTTTCTTTTTTCTCTATATACTCGGTTTGTGCAAACCTAATTCTTATCTCCGAAGTTGGATTAATACTCTCTAACAATGCAATATTACCCTGGTTAACCGCAATCTCCAATAATCCTGCCGAGTTAAACAGAGCTATAATCTCTCCCGGAGAGCTGTCGTTATAGCCTCTTGATATCCTGTTAATCTTTGTATATGGTCCTTGTACAAAAATTGTGAAATCTCTCCCGTTATGAATTGAGTCAAAAACTCTTCTCTCAATATTTGTTATTGCATTACCGAAAGAGTCAATGTAAAGCACCCTTCCGGTAATGTTGTTTTCGTTATGGACAACCCCGGGCGAAGACTCTCTCTTGACATCGCAGATTTTGGTTCTTGTCTCAAAGCTGTTTGTGCAGATGATATCTACTGCCTCATTAAACAACTCCAGAGAGTTGAAGCTAGAGAAGGCGATACTTCTCCCCTTTAGTATCTCAAAACATACTGCAGGAGGATTATCAAACAACAGAGAAAACCTCCCGTCATTCACCCCGACAAAATAGTGCCCCTCTCCAAATACAATAACGATATTTGCCCCCGGAGACGGTTCACTCATCACACCCATCAAATGGATTGTATTTTGCGGAAAATGGCGATAAGTAGATTTAATTATGAAAATTTCCTGTAAAACATCAAAACTCGGAATGGAATTTGTTATATCGACCACACTAATATCGGATGACAAAGATAAAAGCGATCCCTTGAGTGCAGCAAGATAATAATCACCATTTTTCCAGTCGCTTGTAATTGTTACTAATGTCATCCTTTAGAACTAATATTATGCAAAGATAGGAAATTTTAATACATTTGCCGCTTGAATTTATTTCGGTAAAATTATATCAATTCAACTAAATATCAATTATTTATCATGCACAAAAATCTAAAGTTCATCAGTGCCGACGAAGCTGTTAGGGTGGTAAAATCGGGTGATCATATTCACCTGAGCAGTGTTGCAAGTGCCCCCAAAATTCTGATTGATGCTCTTATACGCGCAGGAGAGAGAGGTGAGTTAAAGGATGTGAGAATCCACCACCTCCACACCGAGGGTGATGCCCCATATGCAGACCAAAAATTTGAAGGCATCTTCTTTCACCAGGCATTTTTTGTCGGGAGCAATGTTAGAAAAAGCGTTCAGGCCGGTTATTCCGATTATATTCCGGTATTTCTGAGCGAAACCCAGAAACTTTACAGAAGTGGAATCCTCCCGTGTAATGTAGCAATGATACAGGTCTCATACCCGGACAGACACGGTTTTGTTTCACTGGGAACCTCAGTTGATGCCACACTAGCTGCAATAGAGACTGCAGAGTATGTAATTGCCGTTGTAAACAAGAGGGTTCCGAGAGCTTGGGGTGATGCAATGATACCACTCAATATGATAGATCTATTTGTAGAGGATAATACACAACTGGAGCCCGCTCACTTTGCAGATCCGGACCCGATTGAGATAGCAATAGGAAAAAACTGTGCAGCTCTTATTGAAGACGGAGCAACGCTGCAGATGGGTATCGGAGCAATACCCAATGCCGTTCTGGCACAACTGGGAGGACATAAGAATCTTGGAATCCATACTGAGATGTTTGCAGATGGTGTATTGCCACTTGTAGAGAGCGGGGTGATTAACGGAGCCAATAAAGTTCTGGACAGAGGTAAGCTGGTTGCAACATTCCTTATGGGTTCTCAACAGGTGTATGACTTTATCGATGATAACCCTATGGTCTTAATGCAAGATGTGGCTTATACAAATGACCCGTGTATTATTGCAAAGAATCCTAAAGTTACCGCAATAAACTCTGCGTTACAGGTAGACCTCACAGGTCAGGTGTGTGCAGATTCCATAGGTACTAAGCACTATTCCGGAGTTGGAGGACAGGTAGATTTTATTTACGGGGCCTCAATGTCACAGGGTGGTAAAGCAATAATTGCAATGCCCTCACTTACAAACAAAGGGGTGAGTAAAATCTCTCCGATTCTTACACCCGGTGCAGGAGTTGTTACCACAAGAAACCACATTCACTGGTTTGTTACAGAGTTTGGTGCAGTAAATCTTTACGGGAAATCACTTCAGGAGCGTGCACGAATGGTAATCAGTGTGGCACATCCAGACCATCGTGAAGAGTTAGACAGAGCCGCATTCGAAAGATTCGGCCCTCACTACCACTTTATTGGCTAAGAAAAAAGATGTTTATCTACTCGGGCAGTACCTCTATGTAAAAGTGGAGTTGCTGCCTTTTTCCGAATGATTGTGTCTCGGTAGCGTATCCCCACTCACTTCCGAAGAAAGTTACAGCCTTGCCTCCGTATCTCATTTTTAGAAGAGTCTTTGCAAAACCGTCAACTACACTGCTGCCGGATGTTGATGACTCTCCAACCTCGTGAATCTCTTGTGTAAGCGGACCGTATGTTTTAGTTGAGTTGTATATCTTGTACTTTCTTGCAGTATCCTCAATGTTTGTATCAAACACAAAGCCGTTTGTAAGTCTTCCCACATAATTATATCTCGCGGTAAGTCCTGCCTTTAAAGAATCACCGGTACCCTCAACAAGTGACTTATAGTAGTATCCCTTTACCAGAGAGTCCAAGCCATCGTAATGGATATTACTGAAACGCTGAAGAGTATCCAGCTCATACTGAGGATAGTCGTCAATAACCTTAACAACCTCTACATCATAAATTGTTGTAGTTGCGTGGTATCGGTCGCTGTTAAGATAGTTAAATTCAGAGGCCCAGGAGGGAATTATAATCTTTGCGCGAGCCCCCTCTTTGAGAGTGAGAAGCGCCTCTTCCAGACCTTTTATAAGTGTAAAATTACCAAGTTCAAGAAGAATTGGTCCATAATAATTTGCATAGGAGAAGCTACCCAACTGTTTTGCCAGAGCCTCATTTGTAGTAGAGAGGTAGTTACCCTTTAGGTCCAAAGTGGAATACCTAACAAAAACGGCACTGTTCTCCTTAAATGAAGTGCCTGTTCCCTTTTTTGTATTGATAATATAGACACCGCTTGGGAGAGGCTGGATGCTGTCTTTATGTACAACTGAAATATATGATTCAAGTATTCGTTTCTCAATGGAGTCGGAACTCTCAACGACCTCTTTCGCACAAGAGGATAAAAATAGTGCAATGGTTGTGATAATAAGTGCGAAATTGAGTCTGTGTCTGGTATTCATTCGTAAAATTATTTCTTGATATCTGTTAATATTCAATGTGAGCCTGCGCAAAAACATACAAAGTTATAAAAATTTAATTCTTTTTCACATCTAGTACCCAAACCTCAATGAGCAGAGGAGACATTTTGGGAACGAGACCAATTTGGGTATTACCAAAACCGTGCCTTGCAGAGAATATTACATAACATCTCTCTCCCTTTTTGACAGAGATAAGCCCCCTATCCATTCCTGAAAGAAGTTTGCCTTTCCCCACAACTACCCATTTCGGCTGCATAAAGTCAAAATCCATCTCCAAACCCGCCTCGTTGGCCACGCTCCTAATATTTGTGTCATAGAGAGCTCCTTTGCCGGAGTTGAAAATATAGGCTGCGTAATTGATTTTTAATGAGTCTCCCGCAACTGCCTCTACAGAGCCACTCCCCTCCTCCATAACCACTCTCCATACTCCATCTTCAACCACAACTCTGGAATCTGCAAGTGTCTCTACAAATTTGTCTATTGCAGACTCCTGCTGACTCATAAGGTTGAGTTGCTCCTCTTTTGCGCAAGAGAGGGGAATTAAAAAGAGTAATGAAAGTATTAAAAAACTCAGCCTCATTTATTTATAATTATTTCTATTATTTATTGATTTACCGGTTGCGATTGTGCCGTTCTCTTCGCCAGCTCCGTTATCCCCTTTGCATTTATAAAAACTCTGCTCAAGAGCTCTTTCAAAAAATGCGCCAACCTCTTCGAAGTTTATGAATAACTTCCCTCCGGCAGCCCTCTCGTGCCCACCACCATTGAAGTGTAGTCTGGAAAATCTATTGACAGAAAAATCATTCACAGACCTGAGTGAAACCCTTATCTGCCCATCACGCTCGGTGAAAAGTGCAGATATATTTACCTCTTTTATGTTTAGCGGCAGGTTTACAAAACCCTCGGCATCCCCCTCACTAAAGTCATAGAGCTGTTGCTCCTCCTTAGAAATGGTAATATACCCCGCACCAAACTTCTCAATTATAACCATTTTATTGAGCAGAATATGTCCCATTAACCTCATTCTTTTTTGAGAAAAACCGCCAAAGACCTTATGTTGAAGAGACTCTTTATCTACTCCTACCGAGAGAATATCGGATGCCATCTTAAAAGTGGCACTGTTAACAGAATTTGAGAAGTTGTTGGTATCTGTCATCATCCCCACATATAGCGGAGTGGCAACAGATATTTCAATTTTAGAAACCTCACCCTCCAAAGTTAAAATAAGCCAGTATAGGAGTTCGCAGGTAGAGGAGACCTCTGTATTTGATATAACCAGATTAAAATTATTACAATCCGGAGAGGGGTGGTGATCTATCAATACCCTCTTCGCTCCGGAATCCAGAATGTGGGCCTCAAGCTCGTCCACTCTTTGCAACTGATTAAAATCCAGAGCTATTATAAGATCGCTGCTATCTGCAAGAGCAATAATCTTTTGGGGATCCTTTTTGTATATCAGAATCTTCTCTCTGTCATCCAGAAACTCCAGATAATCGGGATAGTCATTTGGCAATACAATGGTTGAGGAGATACCCTTGGAATGCAGGTAATTTCTCATAGCGACAACCGACCCTACGGCATCTCCATCCGGGTTTGTATGACTGATAATAAGAATGTTGCCGCAAGAGTTTACTAACGCTTTAAACCCTTCTGCTTCCTTTGCATTTATGTATCCGTTCATATTAAAATAATTAGGACAAAAATAGGAAAATATATTGCGGGGTCTAAATATTTATTTTACTTTTGTGGAACTTATTGCGCAAAGCGCATTTACCATAGATAAAGAGAGACTAATATAAATTCTATAATAAACAATGAAAAAGATCTTAATAATTGTTGTAATGCCTATAATCATAATTGTTTTAGGCTATCTAATCTACCGCAGCGTTCAGCAACCGGTAATTTTTGAAAAACAGAGAAAGATAAGAGAGAGTGTATGTATAGAAAGGCTTAAGGATATCCGGACCCTTCAGGTTGCATACAAATCCAGGTTCAACAAATTTACCGGAGACTTGGACACTCTAATAGATTTCTACAAAAACGGAGAGATTACAATAGTTAGACAAATCGGTTCTATGGATGACTCTGTTGCTGTTGCACAAAAGAGGGTGTTCCGCGACAGTATCAAAATTTCTGTTAGAGATACATTGCTCAAAAGACCTGGTTTTATAGTTGACTCTATTGCCTACATCCCATTCAGCGGAGGCAAAAAGATGGTTATGAAATCTATCATAGCTAAAGTATCCGGAGTAGATGTTCCTCTTTTTGAAGCAGGAGCCCCATTTGACTACTTACTTCAGGGTCTGGAGAGACAACTTATTGTAAACCTTAATGCAGACAGAGACCTTCAGGGTCGTTATCCGGGTCTTAAAGTTGGTAGCATTGATGCACCAAACAACAATGCAGGTAACTGGGAATAAATATTATGCCTATAATTGTCAATAGTCAGCCTCAGCTGGGAAAGACAACTGATTACAGACTATCCATTCAAGCTGACTTGAATGGATTTTCTTTTTCGGTTACAGACGAAAAGCAGAAGAGCCTTCTCTTCCTTTACTCATCGGATTTCTTAATGGATGTAGAGGATATGGACTCTTTTGTGAAGAAGTGCTCAGATCTCTTTGCCACTCTGCCACTGTTGAGAAGTAAATTCAGCAGAGTTAATGTCATCTATAACACAGAGAAGTACTCTGCAATTCCTGCCAAATTACACAAAAAAGGAGAGGAGATTAAAGTCCTTAACAAACTTCATAAACTGGACGATCTGGACGAGATAAATACCGTTCGGGTAATAAAAGAGAATATGGTTGTAGTTTTCGCGGTAAACAGTACTTTTCTGAATATGGTAAAGGAGTACCAACCGGAATTTAATCTATACCCATCTGTATTCTGCCACCTGACATATCTGCCTCTTTTTGAAGAGTACAACAAAATCTCCTTTAGCTTTATCAAAGGGGTAGTCTCATTAACAGCCGCAGAGGGCGATAAGATTATCTACTGCAACTCATTCCCTGCTTTTCACTTTAACTCTGCACTCTATTTTCTTCTTTTAACCCTCAAAGAGGTTCAGTTTAATCCTGAGACTACAACTGTTTATATAAGTGGCAACATTCGTGATTTGGAGATTTTCGATATAGCTAAATATTTCTCGAAGATTAAATATTTCCGAAACCCCGAGATACCACTCCCGGACCAGTTTACAGAACTCAAATACTCATCGCTTCTGTTTGAATTATAGCCCCTGTTGGGATTATTCAAGATAAATTTTAAAATTATGAAAAAGAGCTCTTTTTTTATGGGCATAGTGCTAATGGCACTAACTCTGCTTATGTGGGGATGTGAAAAATCTACTACAGATGCGTACCCCTACACTTTTAAGTTTATAACAGAAAACTACAAACCTCTAAACTATATAGAAAACTCCGGTGTAGAGGGGCTTGCTCCCGATTTGCTTAAGGAGATATGCAAAAGAATGAATATTCCATTCATAGTGGAGCTCCTACCGTGGAACGAAGGTTACGCTCTTACTCAAAACACTCCAAATGCAGTCCTATTCTCAACAGTTCTGAACAGTGCCAGGAAAGATCTTTTCAAATGGGCAGGGCCAATAGCCTCTTTAGATTGGGTTTTTTACAGTTTGCCTTCCTTTATAAACACAATTAACTCCCTGGATGACGCAAAAAAGAGCGGAATCAAGATTGGTGTAGTCAAAGACTACTCAATAGAGCAATATCTAAAACAGGAGGGGTTCACAAATTTTATTTACTGTACAGATAATGTAAATGCATTTGATAAACTTATCAAAGGGGAGATTGACCTTTACCCTTGTGATAAAATAACAGCCCAGGCGGCTCTTAAATCGCTAAATAAATCTATCTACTCGGTTACCGCCAAGTATACAATTCGCACAGATCTTTTATACTATGCATTTAACAAGCAGGTTCCGGATGAGGTTGTCGCAGATTTTCAACAGACAATAGATATACTAAAGAGAGAGGGCAAATTAAGAGCTCTCACTCAGGAGTACTTATATTCACTAGAATCCCCTGGCGTACTTCAGGTTTACACAGAGCAGTATCCTCCCCTCACCTTCCGCAATATTAACGGAGAGATTACAGGTTTCGGTACAGATGTAGCACTGGAGATAATGAAAAGAACCGGTTCGCTTGAGCACATTAAACTCTCCAACTGGAGTAACGGATACGAACTGGCACTCAATAACCCGAATGTGTGTCTGTTCACAATGGACCGCACCCCATTAAGACAGAACCTATTTCAGTGGGTTGGCCCTATCGGTACAAATACAACCTGGTTTTACACCAAAGCCGGTTCCGGGATAACCATAACCTCCATAGATAATGCAAAAACATTAACTTCAATAGGTACTGTGACCTCCTGGTTTTCGGACCAGCATCTGAGAAGTCTTGGTTTCAACAATCTGGTTTCCAACTCAGATCCAAAAGTTATGGCAAAAAAACTTATGGATGGAGAGATCAAAGCATTTGTATGCTCCGGCGTTACTTTTGGAGATATACTTAAGGAGATTGGCTATCAGTATAGCTCTGTGGTTCCGGCCTTCTCACTAATGTCATCGGACTACTTCATTGCTTTTTCCAAGAACACTCCGGAATCTGTTGTAAGCAAATGGCAGACAGCTCTTGAATCTGCAAAACAGGACGGGACCTATAACGCAATATATAGTAAATGGTTTCAGTAAACAGTTAAATTGATGAGAATTATAGGAGGTGAGTACAAAGGAAGGCAGATTCTTCCCCCAAAAGGTTTTACGGCAAGGCCTACAACAGATTTTGCCAAAGAGGGGCTTTTTAACATATTGACTAATATGTACAATTTTGAGGAGCTCTCACTGTTGGACCTCTTCTCCGGAACAGGCAGTATCAGTTTTGAGTTTGCATCCCGCGGGTGCAAAAGCATTACTGCTGTTGAGATGAACTCACTCCACTATAGCTTCATTAAAAATACATCTGCAAAACTGGGAATAGAGGGATTGCATATAATAAGGCATAATGTCTTTGATTTTCTGAACATCTGCCACCTAAAATATGACATAATATTTGCCGACCCTCCCTATGATATTGAGGGGCTTGCAACAATTCCCGATAAGGTTCTCTCCCCAATTTTTTGAAGGAGAAAAAATATGGAAATGTCCATTTCTCACTTTTCAGATAAAATTCTCTTATTTTTTTGCATTCTTGAAAATAGTGACTATATTTGCAGTCC
>Ga0351970_1007_pt1 | contig 44716 bp, 30 predicted proteins | sample BONcelFGM3001C10_FD_206752 | JGI IMG/M metagenome (GOLD analysis project Ga0351970, IMG submission 206752) | Enriched cells from coal bed in the Powder River Basin, Montana, United States - BONCAT cells FGM rep2 HSBNCT.FGM.300.1.C10 ...
AATGGATCGACTCACAGGATAAACAGGCATGCGCCCCGGCAAATCAAGAAAATGACGGTATGAAATCAGGTTTTATGAATCGATGAAGATGTATTTTCTTCATATTTTCTATCGGAACCTGTTGAAGTCGGGTTTTCTTTTTTCGAGAAAAGCGTCCATGCCTTCACGTAATTCCTCGCTCCCGTAGGTAGAAGCCAGCATTTCAATGCCGTGCGTGTATGAGGGCAGCAGATTGTCGCTTTCAAAGTTCAGGGAGATTTTGGAGATACGCAGGCTCTGTGGGCTCATGCTCAGGATGCGGGCGCACCATTGGTCCACAGCCTGTTCCAGTGCGCCGTTGGGCACGACCTTATTGATCCAGCCCATGCGCTCGGCCTCAGCCGCGGGGAAGCGCTCACACAGGAAAACGATTTCCTTGGCTTTTTTGTCGCCCACGCAGCGCGGCAGCAACTGAGTGCCCGCCAGCACCGGTGTGCTGCCCACAGTGGGGCCTACCTGCCCGAATACGCTGCGTTCCGTGGCGATAGTGAGGTCGCACACCATATTGATTTCATTGCCCCCGCCCAGGCAATATCCGTCCACTGCGGCGATCACGGGTTGCGGCGCCGAGCGGATGGCGCGGAACAGGTGGAACAGCTTTGTAACGAAAATACGCCCGGTGTGGGGCGTGAGTTGTTTCATCTCCTTGATATCCCCGCCGCTGCAGAAGGCCTTGCCGCCGGCGCCGCTCAGCACGATCACGCCCACGGACTTGGAATCGCCAGCGGCCTGGAATGCGTCCAGCAGTTCTTCCAGAGTCTGGGTGCGGAAACTGTTGAAAACCTCGGCGCGGTTGATGGTGATATGCGCCTGGTTCTCTCTTTTTTCATACAGGATATCTTCGTACATGAAAAACCTCCCAATGATGCGCGCACGCGAAAAGGATTGTGAGATGCATGATGTGTTGCGGGGAAATTATAACACGAACAGTACAAACGTTGGAATGTGCGTCTCGTGGCTCGTGTACCTGGTGAATATTCTGCTGCTTGCAGCGCTGCTGATTGTAGGCCGAAAAACCCACGGGGCCGGAAGCTGGTTTTCGTTCGGGATCATGAAATTTCAGCCCAGCGAAGTAACCAAGATCCTGTTCATCATCACGTTCGCGTATTTCCTGGCGCGGTACACGCCCGAGTTAAACCGTCCCAGTGTGCTGGGTGCGGCCCTGCTCCAGTTCGCCGTGCCGTTCGGGCTCATTGTGCTTCAGCCGGATATGGGCACGGCGCTGGTGTATGTGGCCATTTTCGCGGGCATGCTTTTTGTGGCGGGCCTGGACGGAGTGCGCATACTGCTCGCGGGCGCGGCGGCGGGTTCCGCGGCCATTGTTGCGGTTCCCATGGTGCTCAAGGGCTATCAGATGGAACGGCTTCTTGCGTTCATGCACCCCACATCCGATGCTGCGGGCAGCGGATGGCAACTGCACCAGGCGCACGTGGCCATGGGCTCGGGCGGAATCTTCGGCAAAGGGCTGTTCCATGGAAGCCAGGCCGCACTCGGATTCCTTCCAGCCGCGCACACGGATTTCATCTTCGCAGCAGTGGTGGAACAGGCCGGGCTGCCCGGAGGCCTTCTCATTGTCGCCCTGTTCCTGCTCCTGCTGTACCGCATTATGCGCATCGCCCTGCGCGCCGAGGATATGTTTGCGACATGCATGGCTGCGGGCGTGTTTTCCATGATTGCATTCCAGGCCTGCATCAACCTTGGCATGACCGTGGGATTCCTGCCCATCACAGGCATTCCCCTGCCCTTCGTGTCCTACGGCGGCAGCTCGCTTATTACGAATTTCGCGGCCGTGGCCCTTGTGCTCAACATTTCCGTGCGCCGCAAAAAGCTCATGTTCTCATAGTGCGCAGACAAACACCATGCGGACATTCCTGCAGCCGGAAATTATGATAATACATTAACAGCCATAGAGGACGGTAACCGGATTCATGACACACAACAACGAAATCATCGGCGTGGCCCTGGCGGCCGGCAGAGGTACGCGCATGAGCGGCGACCTGCCCAAGGTTCTGCACACCCTGGCCGGCAAACCCCTGGTTCTGTATGTAACCGATCTCATGAAATCCCTTGGCCTGAGCCGCAGTATCGTGGTCACTGGCTACAAGCACGAACTCGTGGATGCGGTGCTGCCCGAGGATGTGAACGTGGCGTATCAGGAACAACAGCTCGGCACGGGCCACGCCGTGCAATGCGCGGCGCCCCTGTTCCGCGATTCCTCCGGCACACTGCTGCTGTTGTACGGAGACGTGCCACTGTTGCGTGCTAGCACCCTGCGCGCCATGTTGGACGAGCACGCGCGCGCAGACGCTTCTGTCACCATGCTCACGGCCCTCATGGAAGACCCGACTGGATACGGGCGCGTGCTGCGCGACCCTGATGGCTCGGTGCGCGGCATTATTGAACACAAAGACGCTTCGGACGAACAAAAGTTTATAAACGAAATCAATACCGGCATTTACTGTTTCAGCATCCCCGACCTGCTGCGCATCCTCTCACGCCTGAGCAATAACAATGTGCAGGGCGAATACTACATCACCGATGCTGTCGGCATCCTGCGCCATGAAGACAAAACCGTGGCCGCCCTCACCGCCGCGGACCCCATTGAAATCCAGGGCGTAAACACAGACCTGGATCTCGCCACACTGGAAAAAGCCCTTAAAGAGAGGCGGGGCTGACCGGTATTTCATTCAAACCGTATGGAAAATGACATGCCGCCTGTGAATGCGGTGCGGATTCGGAACACGCTCAGCCCAACCTTTTCCATGGCTGCTTCACCGCCCGACGCCTGAGGCCCGCCCACCGGGGCCAGGGATTCCGGCGCATAAACATATACCGATCCGCAGCGCGTGCCCGGAAGATTCAAGGCAACGGTTAATGTGTGAGCCTTGTCTGAATATGTACACGAGGAAATATCCACCCCCCCGCACGTTATATGCAGGTCCGTGCCCACCACTGCCGGTTGTTCCGTATCGGGCGCGATGCACAGATAACGGCACCCGTGCGCGGGCACGCGGGTGAATGCGATATCCGTGTTCAGCGTTCCCAGAAATTTTCCACCCCAATAATCAAACACATGGTAAGAGGCGTCCGGGTCCAGGCCCAAGGCTGCGAAATCCACAGTGAGGGTGTTGCGCGTGTCTTTCCAGTTAATGGCGGCAACCAGGGTTCGCGGCGCAGGGCCGGGGAAGCTGATGGTAAACAGCCCGGGCATTTCGTTTTCAAACAAATCCGCTGGAACCGCGGGCGCGCCCGAGGGCGGGACCAGGGCGCCGAAAACGCGGCGGCCTTCATCGTCCAATTCACCCATATTGTCGCTGATGAGCACCATTCCTCCGGTGAGGCCAACCACGGTTGCGAAGGTGCGGTACTCGTCGCGTGTGAGATTGCCTTTGCGCAACAGGATGCAGTCCGGGTCATTGTTCCAGAACCTGCGGTGCAGGAATGAGCGCGTGATGCAGTTCACGAGAGCGCTCTCCACGCTGGGCTCGGTGCGCCCGCCCACGGCCTTGCGCACAACCGTGTCCCGCCACTTGGGCCCGGTGTCCGCGCTGATGCGCATCACGTCCGCCACGCCCACGGCCGGGCCAAGGGGCGCGCCGCAGCCCAGAATTATGGTGTCTTCTCCCGCGGCCTTGCGAATGATGTCCAGGCCCGTGCGGTACGCCTGGGCGCGGGTTTGCGTGGGGTCGTGGCGCCGTGCTTTAACCACGGCGCTGTACAGGAAATCGATTTTAAGGAACTGGAATCCCCATTCATGCACAATGGTGTGGAACATGTCATACAGCCACTGCTGGGTTTGCGGGTGCGTCATATCGAGCGCGGCCAGGTCGCCGCCCCACAGCGGGTTCCAGCCAGCCCAGGCCGGGCGGCCGCGGCTGTCCTTGAGAAACCAGTCCGGATGCTCGGCGTAGAGGCGGGAATTGGTGCGCGCGAAAAACGGGGCGGTCCAGATTCCGGGGCGGAAGTTGTGCTTTATAATCTGTCCCGCAAGCGAGCCCAGGTCGTCGGGAAATTTGTCCTTGATGCGCGTGGTCCAGTCCCCCACGACTTTCTGGTAACCGTCGTCGAGCTGGAACCAGGTGATGGGAATATCCTGCGCAAGTTTTTCCAGATGGCGCAGGTTTGAATGCACATCTTTTTGCGTGATGCGCGTAAAATACTTATACCACGAGCACCATCCCACCGGAATTTCGGGATCCACGCGCGCGTTCATGGCGCGGCCCGCGGCATCGGCATATTGTTCCAGGCCATTGATCGCATTGTCCGGGAAATACAAAAACAGCCATTCCGAATGCATGGTTGAGCCGGGATTCAGCGGCACGCGGTCCGCGTCGCAATGCGCATTAAACCGTTCGAGGGCAAAAGATTTGGCGTCCACACGCAAGTACAAATGGGACAGCATATCCTTCATGGTTAAAAACCCGACCACCAGGGAATGGCCTGAAGCCGTGTTCTTTATAGCCGCGCACCAGTCGCACAGGTGGCGGCCCCGGTTGCGCGGAGGATGCCGCGCGGGGTTATAAGACATTACGCGCGGCACTTTAAACAGGGGTCGCTGCTGCAGGCTGTTAACGGGCGCTGCCCCGGCCGGGCTCCAGGACTGAAACCCGAGATTGTACACGGACCAGTGCTCAATGCTGGACCCGATGTGCAACTCAGCGCCATGTTCCAGATGCAGTGGCTTGAGGCTGATCACGGGCAGCGGCTGTCCGGTTTGCGCATTGGCAAACGAACAGCGCACGCGGATATCATCTGTGCCGGATTGAAATAAAAACTCCTGGATGATAACGCGCCCCTGTGGAAATTCATTGCGAACTTCCAGGGTGGCCGCGCCATCCTGCACAGAGGTGCGCCAGGTTCTGTTCAAAGCGCCAGACGTGTCCAGGGCCCGCGGCCCGCCGTCGACAAATTCCACGCGGGACACCGCACCGGCTAACCGGGCGTGATCAGATTTTCCCAGAGAAAATGTCCCATGACTTGTGTCATAGGCAAATGCATAACCGGAATGTTCGCAAATAATTGATGATTGGGTTTCGGAAAAATTCATAAGATATTCTGCCTTGTGGGGTGATTCGGAATTTATTCGAGGTAGCCTTTGAGCCTTTTGCTGCGGCTCGGGTGGCGCAGTTTGCGGAGCGCCTTGGCCTCGATCTGGCGGATCCGCTCGCGGGTGACATTGAATTGCTTGCCCACTTCTTCGAGTGTGCGGCAATGCCCGTCCAGGAGTCCGAAACGCAACTCAAGCACCTTGCGCTCGCGCTCGGACAATGTGTACAAAACTTTTTGGAGCTGTTCGCGCAACAGCAGATAGGACGCGGCTTCCAGGGGCGGGAGAATTTCCTGGTCTTCGAGAAAATCGCGCAGGTGGCTGTCCTCTTCTTCGCCGATGGGTGTTTCCAGGGATATGGGCTTCTGGGATATTTTCAGGATTTCGCGCACTTTCTCTACGGAGACATTCATCTCCTTGGCCAACTCGGTTTCCGAGGGCTCGCGGCCATATTCCTGCATGAGGTGGCGGGACACCTTGATGAGCTTGTTGATGGTTTCGACCATGTGAACAGGCTTGCGGATGATATCGCCCTGGTCGGCCAGTGCGCGGGTAATGGCCTGGCGGATCCACCACGTGGCGTATGTGCTGAATTTGTAGCCTTTCTTATAATCAAATTTTTCCACGGCGCGGATCAGCCCCAGATTGCCTTCCTGGATGAGGTCCAGAAAATTCATTCCGTGGCCCACGTATTTTTTGGCGATGCTCACCACCAGCCTGAGGTTGGCTTCCGTGAGCAGTGTCTTGCCCAGTTCATCGCCCGCTTCGATCATCTTGGCAAAACGCACTTCTTCATCCGCGGAGATAAGGGGCACGGACCCGATTTCCTTCAGGTAAAGGCGCACGGAATCATCAATACGGATTTCGCCGGGAATTTTGAGAAGCATTTGCACGTGCGCCGCTGTCTCCTGGTCATCGTCGTCCTCTTCGTCATCCCCGTCTTTGGTGAATTCGGGCTCGCGCATCATCATGTTCTCGCCGTTTTCGTCGAACACATCCACGTCGAGATTCAAAAAATCGTCAAAGATGACTTCCAGGGTTTCGGGATCGTAGTCTTGCTTGCACAGGATATCATCCAGGTCCACATATTTGAAGTGGCCCTGCTTTTTCGCACGTCCGTATAAGGCGTAGAGTTCTTTGTTGTCTATGATGGCCTTGGATGGCAAAGATTTTTTACCTCCGGTGCGCCGCGATTACTTTTTATGCGTCAATTCCTGTTTGATGCTTGTGAGTTCCTTGGCGTAGCGCGCCACGCCCTGCTTGTCCCCTTCACTTTCGGCCTTGAAAATCAATGTTTTCAGTTCTGTCATGCGCCGCTTCTTCACATCGGTGCGCAGCTTGTCGAGCAGCGCATCCAGATAAGCATCCTTGTTTTCGGCGTCATCCGGCTTGGTAAGGGACACGCCGCTGATAATGGACACCACTTCCCTGGGGTGTGTTTCGTTCAGAAAATCGTCCGGACGGAACCCCCCGTGGCGTTCTTTGTACTGCATGCAATAACGAAACAGCGCACGCATTTTTTTGTCGTTAAAATCGGATGCCTCCAGTCGCTCTAAAATTTTAGCTGCGTACGCCTCGTCTGAAAAGAGATACTGGATGACTTTTTTCTCGACAATGACGCCGCCGGACAGGGTGCGCACAGTCATTTCCGGATCTTCCGGCTTGGCGCCGGGTTTTTGTTTGCCGGCCCGGGACATCACGGACCGCACGCGCGCCTCATCAACGCCCAGGGCCTGCGACAGTCTTTTTATCTGCTGATCCTGAAGCAGTTCGTTCTGGCTTTTGCGGATGAGCGCGGCCATGTCCAGGATTATTTCATGCATGGCCGCAGCGTCATCACGGCTGCGGCCGCGCATGGAGTGGGCCAGAAAATGATCGAAATAATTAGCCGCCTGGGCCATGCGTTCGCGAAACGCGTCCGCGCCGCCCTCGCGCACCAAATCGTCGGGATCCTTACCCTGCGGCATGGTGACCACGCGGATATCGAATCCGCGCTCGATAAGGATATTGATGCCGCGCATGGCCGCGGCGTCCCCGGCGATATCCGAATCATAGGCCAGGAACACCTTGCTGCAGTAGCGGCGCATCATGTCCACCTGCTGGGACGTGAGGGCCGTTCCCATGGACGCCACCGCATTAAGAATGCCTGCGCGGGCCAGGCCCAGCACATCCATGTATCCTTCCACCAGGATCATGGCGCCGTCCACAATGTTCTTCTTGGCGCGATCCATGTTGTACAGCATGCGGCTCTTGTCGAAAAGCAGAGTTTCCGGGGTGTTGAGGTACTTGGGCATATCGTCGCCCATGGCGCGGCCCGCGAAACCCACAACCTCGCCCACCACGTTGGTGAGAGGAAACATGAGGCGGTTTCGGAAACGCGCGTACCGGCGCCCGCCCTGGCTGCTGACCACCAGGCCCGCCTTTTCCAGATCGAACGCATTGATTTTCTTTTTCTCAAATGTCTTGATAATTCCGTCCCAGGACGGCGGAGACGCGCCCAGGCGGTAATCGCGCACCAGGTCTTCGGGCATGGCGCGCTCGCCAAGATAAGTGCGGAACGAGGCGCCCATTTTGGGACTTTGCAGCACCTGGCCAAAGTAGCGCACGGCCAGGTCGTTGATGCGTTTGATCATCTGCCGGTCCCTGCTGCGGCCCTGGTCCTGTTCATTGAACGGGGTCAGCTCAACCCCGGCCTTGCGCGCCAGAATCTGAACGGCCTCGGGAAAATCCACGTTCTCAATCATTTCCACGAACGTGTAAATATCGCCGCCCGCGCCGCAGCCAAAGCAATGCCACATCTTGCTCTCGGGGTCCACGGTGAACGATGGTGTCTTTTCCCTGTGAAACGGGCAAAGGCCTTTGTATCGCGCGCCGCTTCGCTTGAGCCGCGTGTGCGCATTGATCAACTCAACAATGTCAATGCGGTCCCGAATGATTTCCTTATCTTCGGCCGGCGACATAGTCCAATCCTGTTATGCAGATCTTGAGTACGTTATAGCAAATTAAACACACAAAACCAAACTGGGAGGGGCGTCACTTCTTGACGATAGCCCCGAAATCCGCAACCTGCATGTACAGGCTGCGCAGGCGGGACAGCAGCGCCAGCCGGTTTGCACGCACGGCGCGATCCTCCGCCATGACCATGACATTATCGAAAAATACATTGGCCAGGGGCGTAATGGAGAACAGGTCGCGGATGCGCTGCGTAAAATCCTCGCGCGTGGCGGGCTGTGCGTTTTCCCAGTCACCCACGATGCGATGGTACTCTTCAAACAGCTTGCGCTCTGGTTCTTCGGCCAGCAGATCCCGGGAAATGTTATCGCCCTGAAAGTCGGCGCCTGATGCAGATTTTTTCATAATGTTGGATACGCGCGTAAACACTTCAAGAAGGCTCTGGAACACGGGGTCCGGGCGCATATCAGCCAAAGCGCCGGCGCAGGCCACGGCGTGGGTCATGCTCAGGGCGTGGCGCAGGCTCACGGCGTTGACAATGTCATAGGCCATGCCGCGCGATTCCATGAGTGTGCGGAACCGCACGTCCATGAATTCCATGAGCTGAGCCAGCAGGGATTCGCGCTTGTCCCCGGGCGCGAGTTCGCTGCCGTAAACATCCAGGCACATATTGAAAATATCTTCCACCTTGATAGCATACAGGGAATCTTCAAGAATGCGCAGCAGGCCCAGGCCCTGGCGGCGCATGGAGAACGGATCCTCAGACCCGGTGGGTATGAGGCCCACGGCGAAATAACCGGTGATGGTGTCAGCCTTGTCCGCGATTGCGAGCACGCGGCCCGGGGTTGTGGCGGGCAGATCATCGTCCGCGAAACGCGGCATGTAGTGCTCATCAATGGCCATGGCCACTTCGCGCGGCTCCCCGCCTCTGAGCGCATAATGCCGTCCCACGATACCCTGCAGTTCCGTGAATTCAAAAACCATGGAAGACGTGAGATCGGCTTTGCACAAATGTGCTGCGCGGTCCGCGGCGCGGCAGTCGTCGGAAGCCATGCCCACACGCTCGCACACACGTTCGCTCAGAGCCTGGAGCCTCCTGGTTTTATCCAGGAGCGTACCCAGTTCCTTTTGGAACACGATGCGGTCCAGGCGCGGAACACGTTGATCGAGCGGCTCCTTCATGTCATTCAAATAAAAGAAAAGCGCATCCTGCAGCCTTGAATGCAACACCTTCTCATAGCCCGAAATCACATCCCGGGAATCTTCGAGCGGCATGTTCATGACCACGCAGAAACGCGGCAGAAGATCGCCTTCGGTTTCTGATTCCACGGGAAAATAATGCTGGGTCTTCTCAATGCACAGGAGCAGAACCTCGCGCGGGAGCTTGAGGAACTGCTCATCGAATGCGCCCACGCCCACATGGGGGTATTCCACGAGGAACAGGATGTCGTTGAGCAAATCGTCGCTGATAAGCGGCCTGCCCTGAGCGGCCGCGCGCACGGCGTCAGCGATCCGTTCGCGGCGCTCATTGTGATTGGCGAGCACGTGATGCTCCTGCATGAGCGGAAAATAATCCGCAACGCACGGTATCTTGATTTTCACATCATGTGTGAAATGATGCCCGCGCGAATAGCGGCCGGACTTAACGCTGTCGATTGTTACAGTCACGGCTTTATCGCCGAAAAGAAATACAATCCACCGCACGGGACGCGCGAACCGCATTTTGTATGCGCCCCAGCGCATGCTCTTGGGAAAATGAATTCCGAAGATCACGGCGGGAAGCAGGCCCGGCAACAGTTTGGCGGTGGCACGGCCCTTGAGCTTTTTCACGACAAAAACGTACTCGCCCTTTTCTGTTTCGCGCACCTGCAAGTCTTTAAGGGAAGCGCCGCGGGACGCGGCGAACGCAGTGGCGGCCTTTGTCCACGCACCCTTGTCGTCGCGCGCGGCGCGCGCCGGAGGCCCCTTGGCCTCGAGCAGACTGTCCTTTTGGGCCTCGGCCACCTGCCGGGCGATGAGCACCAGGCGGCGCGGTGTGGCGTATGTTTCCAGGGCGCCGTGCCCGATGCTGTTTTCTTCGCAGAATTTCGCAAAGGCCGCTTTCATATCTTCGAGCGCGGGCAATATGTAAGATGTGGGAATTTCCTCACACCCTATTTCTATCAAAATATCTTTATGATTATCCAACCGACATTGTTCCTTTCGAGATTTGCATGCGTGAATAAACTACACGCGATAAAGTGCGAATCATTGTGATTTCAATTTTTGTGCGATAACAACCTGGGCTGCGGCCAGGCGCGCAATGGGCACCTGGAAAGCCGAACAACTCACATAGTTTACGGCCAGTGACTGACAGAATCGGATGGTTTCGAGTTCCCCGCCGTGCTCGCCGCAGATGCCCAGCACCAGGTCTTCCTTGACCTGGCGCCCGTCGTGCCCGGCGATGGCCATGAGCCGGCCCACACCTTCCACGTCGATTGTTTCAAACGGGTTATTGTTCAAAATACCCTGGTCCAGATAATGGAGCAGGAACTTGCGTTCGGCATCGTCGCGACTGAACCCGAACGTGGTCTGGGTCAGGTCGTTTGTGCCGAATGAAAAGAAGTCGCAGATATCGGCCAGTTTGGCGGCGGTGAGTGCGGCGCGTGGAATTTCAATGAGCGCGCCGAACTTGTAGGGTATCTCCACGCGGTAGCGTTCCATGACTTTGGCGGCGATGGTGTCCACCTGACCGCGCAGAAGCTTCAGTTCATTCACATGCCCCACAAGCGGAATCATGATTTCCGGGTTCACTTCGCCGCCGTTTCGAGCCACGTTGCATGCGGCTTCAAAAATGGCATTCAACTGCATCTCATTGATTTCCGGGAACAGAATGCCCAGGCGGCAGCCGCGCAGCCCCATCATGGGGTTTGTTTCCTTGAGTTGCAGCACTTTGGACAGCAGTTCTTCCTTGGCCTCCATTTCACGGCCGCGCGCGCCCTGCGCGCGCAGCAGCGCCACTTCCATGAGCAGCGTATCCAGGGGAATAAGGAATTCATGCAAAGGCGCATCCAGGAGCCGGAAGGTCACGGGGCGGCCCTGCATGGCGTTAAAGATATCGATAAAATCCTGCTGCTGCATGGCCGAGAGTTCCTTGAGGTGCTCGCGGCGTTCGCGCTCGGTGTGGGACATAATCATGGCGCGCATCACGGGCAGGCGATCCGCGGTCTGGAACATCTGTTCGGTGCGGCACAGGCCGATGCCCTCGGCCCCGAATTCCATGGCCAGCTTGGCGTCTTCGGGCGAATCCGTGTTGGCGCGCACGCCCATGGCGCGCACCTGGTCGCACCACGCCAGCAGTTCGCGGAATTCATCGGTGAGCTGGCTGCGGCGCATGGGCACCTTGCCCAGGAACACACGGCCCGAAGACCCGTCGATGGTAATGATATCGCCCTCGCGCACCGTAACGTCGCCCACGGTGAATTCCCGGGCCTCGGTGTTTACAATAATGGCCTCGCAGCCCGCCACGCAGGGTTTGCCCATGCCGCGCGCCACCACGGCCGCGTGGCTTGTGCGCCCGCCGCGCCGCGTGAGCACGCCCACGGCCGCGGCCAGGCCGCGCACATCCTCGGTTGTGGTTTCAGGGCGCACCAGAATCACTTGCTGCTTCATTTCCGCACTGCGCTCGGCGCTCTCGATGTCAAATACCACGGAGCCGCAGGCGGCGCCGGGGGACGCGGGCACGCCGCGCGCCACACTTTTCACGGCCACATTGGAATCGATATTCTGATGGAGAATCTGATTCAGAGTTTCTGTATTCACCATCATCAGAGCCTGCTCGCGGGATATCAAATCCTCGCGGGCCATGTCCACGGCAATCTTGATGGCGGCACGCGCGGTGCGCGGCGATTTACGGGTCTGCAACAGGAACAGTTCGTTATCCTGCACTGTGAACTCAATTTCCTGCACGTCGCGGTAATGTTCCTCAAGCATGCGTCCGGCTTTTTTAAGCTGATCGAAAACCACGGGCATGGTCTCGCCCAATTGCTTGAGAGACAAAGGCGCCAGGCGCCCGGACAGAACGTCTTCGCCCTGCGCCTGAGAAATAAATTCCCCGTAAAGCGTCTTTTCCCCAGTCGTGGGATCGCGGGTGTTCATCATGCCGGTGGCGGAATTTTCATTGAGGTTGCCGTAAACCATGGCCTGAATGGTAATGGATGCGCCGTGCTCCATGGCGATGCGGTACAGTCTGCGGTAGGTGATGGCGCGCGGGTTGTTCCATGACGCATAGACCGCGCGCACGGCCGCGCGCAACTGATCCAGGGGGGCTTCGGGAATGCCGCCGCGGCCCGACTCTTCCACCATCTTCTTGAGCGCGTCCACGACTTCCTTCATGCGCGCCTCATCAAGCTCATCCTCATACTCCACATTGGCGCTGTTGAGCACGCCGCGCGAAGCCGCCTGGATTGTGCGCTTGTCAATCTGCAGCACAATCTCAGCATAGAATTGCAGAAAGCGGCGGTAGCAGTCATACGCATAGCGCGTATTGCCTGTGTCGCGCGCCAGGGTTTCGACCACACTATCGCTGATTCCGATATTGAGGATGGTGTCCATCATCCCGGGCATAAGAACATTGGAGCCGCTGCGCACGGAAAGAAGCAGAGGCGACTGCGCGCCCCCGAACGTGCGGCCCGTCTGCTGCTCGACCTGCTTGAGCGCGTCAAGCACGCCCTGCCACACATCATCGGGCATGATGCCGCCGTTGTCATGGACCCGCCCGCTCACATCGGTCGTGATGATAAATCCCGGGGGCACGCTGAGCCCCAGGCTCACCATATCCGCGAGTCCGGTGCCTTTGAGCCCCAGCAGTGTGCGTTCCACATCCGCCGCCTGATTAAAATTAACTATCATGATTTCTCCCGGGCCATTTTTTCGCGCCGCTTGATTTCCTTCCAGTTCGCCAGCACTTCCTCGGCCGTGTTCAACTGCACATCACCGAATACATGCGGATGGCGCCGGATGATTTTATCCGAAACACCTTGCACCACATCATCAAAAGTGAAGCGCCCGCCCTCTTCCGCAATCTGCGAAAGCATAACGATAATCAGAAGCACATCGCCAAGTTCCTCGCACAAACCCTCATCACAGTTCTTTTCGATTTCCTCAAATGCTTCCTGCGCTTCTTCGAGCAGGTAGCGCGACATGGACTGCACAGTCTGCTTCTTATCCCACGGGCAGCCGTTTTCACCACGCAGCGCGGCAATCAGCCGCCTGAATTCATCCATTGATTCCACCGTGTCGCGTTCCTCCAGACTAGTAATTCTAATATAAGGATGTCCTTTATTAAACATACACTGTTTTTTAGGCGTTTCATGGAGAAAAAAATGAGGGCTCAACATGCGGAAACATTGGCATGAAATGCGTTTAAAAGCAGCAGGCGATCTATGCGCGGGCCACAATGCAGAAAGCCTGCCAGGCGCCGGCTTCGACGATTTCCATGGCGGCCAGGCTGCGTGCGGCGTCCGGCCCGCCCGCGCGCGACAGGTCCACCACCTTGCCTCCGTATACAAGGTGCATGGGGGCAAGCACTGCGCCCCCGTCCCCGAATACAGTGTTTTCTTCAATGGCCCGGCCCGCGGCGGTTTCGGCATCCTGCCGTGCCAATGCATACACCCGGGCATTGTCCAGAGACAGGCGCACCAGGCCGCGCGCATCCACCACGGCTGCGGGCCGCATGCGTTTTCTGCCCAGTCCCAGAAAACCGCCGCTTTTCACATCACCCTGAAAAACGAATGTAGCGCCGTCGTCAAACATGAGCGCGGGCGGATCCTGAACCTTCATCTGCGCGGCCGCAAGCTCCAGGGCGCGATGCGCATCAATTTTCTCCTGCATCTTATCAGCAACAAGAACGGAGCTGCCCGTGGCGTCCGCGCGCACCACGCCGCGCCGCGCGTCCACGCTCACATCCACTTCGATAGTCGCCGGATCGCATCCCGCGTCCGATAGCGCGCGCAGGGCTTCGGAGCGCACGGCGCGGATATCATCCTCCGTGGGGTTCACAATGCTGCGCTCCACCACTTCCTTGAGCATGGCCATGCCCGCACCCACCGCGGACACCACGGGCGCGTTGGCCGCGAGCGTGAAACTCAGGCCCAGTTTTTCCGCGGTGCGCGGGGCGATCACCGATGCGCCGCCTCCCCCGCCCGCAACAATAAGCGCCGCGCCCGCGCACTCGTAATCCTTAATGAGCCTGCGGCACAGGGCCGCGGTTTTGTCAGCCGCCGCATCCAGAACAGCGGCGGCGGCCCCTTTCCGAACCATGCCCAGCGCACCGGCCAGGAGATCCAATGCCGCGTTTGCGGAATCCTGATTGGCGCGCGCGTAATCGCCCTCGGGCAGGATGCCCAGGGCATTGGCCGCGCATGTTGTGGTAATGGCCGCGTGCGTTCCGTCCGCGAGTTTGATCACCGCATAATCTGCTGGATCTCCGGTCTTGGGCGCAGTAAATTCAAGGCAGGCGCCCTGGAGCCGTTCCGGCTCAAGGAAGCACGCATACGGCAGGCCCGCAATATGCGCGCTGCGCGGGCCGACATCAATTAATTTTGTTCCGGCCACACGGATCATGGACCCGCCGGCCACGCCCACGGTGCGCACATCAAGGGTTTCGAGATACAACACATTGCCGCCGATAACCGCATTTTTTTTCTGAGGCCGTCCGTTGCGGATAAGACTGATGTCCGTGCTGGTGCCGCCCACTTCCACAAACAGTCCGTTCGAGAGCTTTTCATGCAGAATGGCCGCGGACACGCCCGCTGCCGGCCCGGACAGAATCGTGAGAATGGGGGTGCGCGCCATGCGCGCCGCATCCATGACCCCGCCGTCGCTGCGCATGATCATGAGCGATGCGCCGATGCCCAGGCGCTCCACAGCGTCCCGGGTGCTGGCCGACACCTCGACCATGCGCGGCAGAATGCCGGCGTTGATAATGGATGTGCGCGTGCGCGCCTTGAGGCCATACAGACCCGACACCTGGTGTGTGGCCGTGGCCGGGAGGTCGGTCGAGCAAAGAATATCCATGGCGCGCTGCTCAGACGCGGGATCGTCGGTTGCAAACGCCTGGGCCACAACCAGAGCGCCCGCACCCTTGGCGCGCAGAGAATCGCCCGCGGCGCGTATGTCTTGTTCTGATGCATCGGGCGCTAAAAATTCCGAATGCACAGTCACATTGTGCGTCTGGGACAGGGGCACCGCGCTGAAATCCAGCTCGCGCCGCGCCTTGGCCCCTGCCGCGCCCTGCAACAGGCCCAGCAGGCCCACCTGCGCCACGTCTCCTTCGAGCAATGCATTCGTGGCCTGCGTTGTGCTGTGCGCCACAAACGCAACGGATTCCGCATCAATGCCCGCATCGCGCACAAGCGATTCCAGGCAGTTGCGGATGCCAATGGCCACGCCCTCCCGGGCGCTGTGCGTGGTGGGAACACACACAGTGCGCACAATCTCCAGGGTCTTGTGATCAATAGCCACCGCATGCGTGAACGTGCCGCCCACGTCGATACCGATGCGCACTGTTCTCTTATCAGCCATTTGTGGAATCCGCCAATTCTTCAAGAAATCGCTCTGCGATAATCACGGCCGCGAAATCATCCACGGGCCGCGGAGGAACGCGCAGTCCGCGCGGCACAAGCCGCATGAGACCGCGCGGGGGATGCGCATCAAAATATCTGGCGCGCGCGGCCATGGTCGTGTTGGTTTCATCCACCAGGTTTATGGGCAAATCTTTGACAGCGGAATGCCCAAGGCACGACAGCACGCGCTCCTTGCCCGTGCCGCGGCCCACCACCACACGATCCGTTTGCGGGAATTTCAGTTTAAAAAACGCAAGCCGATCCCACAAATCCTTAACATCCGTAATTTCGAGCATGAGCACGCGGCCCGAATAATCGAGCACAGCGGCGCCGCACTTGTCACGGCCGGGATCAATAGCGATTATGGTTCGGCTCACGGCCCCAGGTCCCTCCGGCATACGGTATAGACAAAAACCCTTTTGGCCCCGTTGTTTTTAAGCGTGGCCGCGCACTCGGACACCGTGCTGCCGCTGGTGATTATGTCATCAATAAGCACCACTGATTTGCCTTTGAGGGATACTCCGGGGCTGGGCGCGAAAATGCCTTTGACGTTGCTGCGCCGCTCCTTGAAACCAAGCCGCGCCTGGGGGCGGTTGTTGCGCGTGCGGCGCAGGGCCTGGGTCACAGGCAGGCCGAGCGCCTGGGCCACGGGCGCGGCCAGAATTTCCGACTGATTGAACCGGCGCCACATGCGGCGCATCCAGTGCAGGGGCACAGGCACCACCATATCGGCCGCGCCGTACCGCGTGAACAACTCGGGCCGGGCCACCATGTAAAGCACCATGAGCCGGGCCAGAGCGCCGCCCAGGGGCCGCACGCGATGATATTTAAAGCGCACCACGGCGCGCTCCAGAGGACCCCGGTACTGTGTCGCTGAACGGCATTCATCAAACCGGAAATGCGCTTTGCCGCATACCGAGCACCCGACGCGGCTGGCCGTCGCGCCAACCGGCATTTCCCGGCCGCAGGCAAGGCACAGCGGAGGCGTCACCGCTCGTATTAAATGGTTGCACTCTTCACAAAAGGGAGACTTGCAGATCCGGCCGCACCCCGCGCAACGCGGGGGCGCAACCAGGGATACGGCTTCGGCTATTACGCGGCGCACGAATGCAATCACAAACCCTCGCCCAGACTCTGGATTTTCCGGATAATTTCGGTTGTGGACACGCCGGGAAGCGGCGGCACGATCAACACATAGCCGCCGCGCGCCATGACCACATCACGCCCCACCACTTCTTCCTCGCGGTAATCCCCGCCCTTGACCAGCACATCGGGCTGCACGGCTTTGACCAGTTCATACGGCGTGGATTCGTGGAACAAAACAACATAGTCTACAATCTCAAGGGCGGACAGAATTTCCGCGCGCTGGTCCTGGGCCAGAACAGGCCGGCCCGCGCCTTTGAGGCCTTTGACCGACTCATCATCGTTCATGCCCAGCACAAGCACATCCCCGGCGTCGCGCGCGGTTTTAAGGCAGTGGATATGCCCGGGATGCAGGATATCGAAACACCCATTGGTGAACACAATGCGCAGGCCCTGCTCGCGCAACGTTATACAGATTTCTTTGATTTGATCTCGCGTCTTTATTTTCACGTTACAAAACACCTTTTATAAACATAGTCAATTCGCGGGCCGTGGCTGTTGCCGTGCCGCGTTTGCGCACCACCAGCCCGGCCGCGAAATTGGCGAGGGCGATGGCGTCGTTCATATCATGCCCGCACGCCAGGCACAGGGCCAGCACGGCCATGACCGTGTCGCCTGCGCCGGTTACGTCGTAAACCTGCGTGGCCACGGATGGGATCAGCTTCATTTCCCTGCCCGCTCCGAACAGGGCCACGCCGTCCGCGCCCAGTGTGAGGCTCACATACGCAACCCCCATGCGGCGCAGAATGGTGAGTCCGGCTTCGCGCAGGGACGCATCATCCCGGATTCGAATCCCGGACAATGCCTCGGCTTCCACACGGTTCGGCGTCACAAGGGTCACGCCTTTGAACAGGGTCATATTGGCGGGTTTGAGATCCACGGCCATGGGCACATTGTGCTCGCGCGCCAGGGGCAGCAGGCCGGACATAAACGTGGGATTGATGACACCCTTGTTGTAATCGGACACAGCGATTCCATGAATTTCATCGATGATTTTTTCCACTGACGCAACCATACTGCGCGCCAACCGGGGCGCCATGGGCGCTATTTCCTCCTGGTCCGCGCGCATGACCTGCTGGCCTTGCGCGACAATGCGGATCTTGGTCGTTGTGGGCCTCTTGGCGGCGGTCATAATCAGATCCGTACCGATGCCCGCATCTTTAAAAATCCCTTTCAACAACCGGCCCTGCGTATCGCTGCCAACCACGCCGAGCAGTGTGGCGCGCGCGCCCAGGGCCATGATATTGCTTACCGTGTTGGCGGCCCCGCCCAGGTGATACGTGCGGTCATGAACCTCCACAACAGGCACGGGCGCTTCGGGCGATATGCGCGTGGCGTGGCCCCAGACGTATTCATCCAGCATCACGTCGCCAATCACGAGCAGGTGTTTCTTTTTAAAATCCTTGAGCATTTTCAGCAATGTGTCCGCAGAGGGGTCATCCCCGCTGCGTCCAGTCTTGTTTTTCCGGGGTGATGCAGTCATTTAGATTCCTTTCCTGATTGCGCAAGGCTGCGCACGGCGTCAATCTGTTCACTCATGCCAAGGGCCAGGAGCCTGTCCCCGGCCTGGATAATCAAGTCGGTCGTAGGGTTTGTTATCATGCGCCCGTCATTTCGTTTTACAGCCAGAATCACGGCGCCGGTGCGGCGGCGGATATCGGCAGAGATCATATCGCTGCCCTTGAGCCCGCCGTTTTCCGCCACCAGGATTTCCTCGATGCGCATTTCCTCGCCGCCCGTGGTCACGGTCATATCCAGGAATTCGCACACCGACGGCTTGAGCACCATGGCGGCGATGCGGCGGCCTCCGATTTCATAGGGCAGCACCACGCTGTCCGCTCCTGCGCGCTGCAGGCGCGTGCGTACGCGCGCGTCCGTGGCCCGCGACACAATGCGCAGACCCGGGTTGATGATGCGAGCAGTCATAGTGATAAACAAATTATCCGCATCCGTGCCCACAGCCGCCACCAGGCAGTTGGCCCGCTCCAGCCCGGCCTCGCGCAGCAATTCCTCATCCGTGGCGTCGCCCTTGAGATATATCATACTCTCCGTGCTTTGCTCCTCGGGCGCATCCCGGTCGATGACCACGCAGTTATGCCCGCTGCCCTTGAACTCGTCCACAACGTGCTGGCCGATTTTGCCGAACCCGCAGACAATAATGTGATCCTTCAACCGAGCCAGTCGTTTGCGCATGCGCCGCCTCCCGAAACCGATCAATATATTTTCCTGCACCACGTATTCCACAATCACATGCACCGAGTACGCCATGGTCATGATGCCGCCGCCGATGAGCACGATAGTGAAAATGCGGCCCGCCCTGGTCATCTCGCCGACTTCTGAAAACCCGACCGTGGTCAACGTAATCACGGTCATGTACACAGCGTCCAGCATGGGCCATCCCATGAGAATCATGTACCCGGCCGTTCCGAAAATCAGCACGCCCAAGCCCAGAAACATGGCATGCTTGATGTGGCTCGAGATATTGTTCATAAATCCACCCGACGCACGCCCGGCATGGCCGCCGTGCGGTACACATCAAGGGCGATGCCCGTTTCCCGCAGATAAATATCCCGCAGGTCCGCTTCCACGCGGTCAGCGTGGGATCTCTCCACGAGCGCCACGGCGCATCCGCCGAATCCGGCGCCGGTCATGCGCTCCCCGGCAACACCCGGCATATCCACTGCGGCATCATGCAGAATATCCAGCTCCCGGCACGTGACTTCATAGTCCCGGCGCAGGCTTGCGTGCGATGCGTTCATGAGTTTTCCAAAGGCTGCCAGATCACCGATACGCAATGCATTGACGCTGTCAAGAACACGCTGGTTTTCACCCACAATGTGGCGGCAGCGCGCCGCGGTTTCTCCGGGCAGATGATCCTGAAACGCGTCAAATTGCACGGGCGTGACATCGCGCAGCGCCTTGATATCCGGCAGGCTCTTCTGAAGGATGCGCACTCCTTCTTCACAGGATCTGCGCCGCTCATTGTACGCAGAGCCGGCAAGTTTGCGGGGCACGTTCGTATTCAAAACGATCAGCGTGTGATCCTCAAGGGGCACGGGCACATACTCGAACTCCAGGGAACGGCAGTCCAGAAATACCGCGAACCCGGCATCCGCAAGGCATGATGCGAACTGATCCATGATGCCGCACTGCACGCCCACATATTCGTTCTCCGCGGCCTGGCACGCGCGCGCCAGGTCCGGCAAGGGCATGCGCACGCCCGCGGCCTCGAGCATAAAATGCCCGGCCGCCACTTCAAGGGCCGCCGACGAACTGAGCCCGGACCCCAGGGGTACATCACCCCACACAACCGCCTCCACTGCGGGCAGGCGGCCCAGTTGCTTTTCGAGCACGCGCGCCACGCCCTCAATGTATGTGCCCCATCCGGGCTCACCCGGTTCATAGGGCGTGCGGATATCAAACGCATATTCCGCATCAAAATTCATGGAATAAAACCGGGACGCCCCGCCGCGCGCAGCGCGGCCGGCCACATACACCGAATGCGCAAGCCCCACGGGCAGCACAAACCCGTCATTATAATCCGTGTGCTCTCCGATAAGATTCACACGCCCCGGGGCGCGCACCGCAATCACGTCTCCGCGCATTCCAAACCGGCGGCTGAACTCCTCTGCAATTTCAAGGGCTTTCTGCATACTCCGCTCTGCTTTCATCAACGCGCATTCACGATATCACTTGATCTCGAAAATCCGTTTTTCACCCGGTTCCAGATCAAACGCAAGGAACAAAAACTGGCTGGTGGTTCCATACGCCTGCACAACACTGGCTTCACCCTTAACTTCATAATTGGAATTGTCATCCTTGCGCGCCATGATAACCGTGATCGCCATGTTGCTCAGCGGACGCTTGATTCCATTATTCACCGTAATGGAATTGGCCGAAGCCCCGCCGTCATTGGGTTTTCGGAAAGTGGCCGTGACCCTGCCCAGAGGCATGGAAGCGGGTTTATTCACATAACTGATATTGTCCGCATTAAGCACCCCGTTTTCAACTGCCACAAGGCGCATCGCGGGTTCGTCCGCGCCAATCAGGGTTTTGCTGCGGCCAGTTGTCACAAATAATGTATCGGCATTTCCAGCGCGCTGCACGGTGTCGCGCTGCACATGCCCAGAAAACACAACTTTCACATCGTATTTCTGAATAATTTTAAGCAATTTCTTCTGGGATTCCTGTTGAAACACGTCCACATTCAGGCCCTGGTCATTGGTCCACTTTGCCCTGGCCGGGCTGTGGTGCGTGAACAGGACAATTTGCTGCTTATCCCCGGTGGCTTTTTCAAACTGCTTTTCGAGCCAGCGCAATTCCTTTTCACTGATGCAGCCCGGCGCCGTATCACCGCGTGAAATCACGCGCCGCGTACGATCCGCGCAACTGTACGTGTCCGCGCCGATAAAAGCAAAACCCTGATGCGCGAACCGGAACCGGCGTGTATTGGACACCCGGCGCCACAGCGTGTTTTCGGACCGCAGCGTGCGGCCCAGTAAAGAAACACGCCCGATATCATCTTCATTGGGAATGATGAACATGGGAACTTGAAGAGAATTCTCCACAAGCTGGAACAACGTGCGCACATCTTCCGCTCCGTTCCAGAGTCCATCGGATATGCCCCCTGTGAGGACAATGAAATCCGGATTCATGAGATTGAGTTCATCAAACATGGCCCGAATCTTTTTGCGCCGCTGCGCGGGGTTGTCCACATCAGCGCGGAACGCAAACTGCGAAACCACCGCAAAACTGAATGCATGTTCGCGTGGCATGCGCACGGCCACGGAATTGACCTGCCTGTCATGCAGCAGGATCGACCCGTCCCTGTACCAAATCGAAATGTCATACAAAACCTCGGGCACAATCTTTGGCGCCCTCACCGTGATCACGGCGCTCTGCTTTTCCTTGCTGAATACCGATTTCTCAACCTTGAGCTTGTATTCAAGTTCCTCGGGCGCCGCTGTGTTGTTGAGCACAACGCGTTCAATCTCGGGTTCTTCAGCGCATTTTACAGTGATCTCAAAAGTATCTCCGGGCTCGATCAGCACGGGATGCGTCCACGCCGGGCTTATAATCTGACGCACCAGGGGCTGCGGCAGGCGGCGCAAATACACAAACAAACCCAGAACCGTGAGGGCCAGAGCAAACAAAGGAAGAAGAACCAGAAGGATTTTTTTACCAAGGCTCATAATGGTTGGCCAATGCTCCGCCGTGGAATCAGCGCCACGGCACAGATTACTGTTTTTTTTCAATCAAACGCATCTGGACCAGTAGACTGTGCACCAGCATGCGGAAAAAGCTCACAATCAGAGACGCGGCCACGGCCCACCACAACCGCTCCCAGAAGCCGCCGGAAAACGAAAACCAGGGCACCAGGCGCGCCGTTATCATCAAGACCAGGCCGTTGAGCACCAGCGTAAACAGCCCGAACGTGGCCACTGTTATGGGCAGAGCCAGAAGAAACAGCACGGGCTCCACAACCAGCGTGACAACGCTCAGCACCAGAGCCGCAACAAACGCCATGGGCACCTTTTCAATGACCACCCCGCGGAACAGTGAAGAAGCCAGCAAAAGCGCCGCCGCATTCACAAGCCAAATCACTGCGTTGGCGGCAAATGTTCGTTTTTCTCTGTGGCCAACGGTTTTCGCTGCCATGGCTCAGCCCTCGAATTATACAAATTCTATTATATAGTGTCCGGTTTTCAAGGAGATTTCGTTCAAGATTTTACAGGGTTTTTCAATAAAACCTGCGCCGGGTCATTCTCTAATAAATTCAGAATCCGATGATTGCAGCGGTTTATGACCAGGCTCATTAAGGCGCTGTTTCAGCAGTTTCAACTGTTCGTCCAGGGGCTTTTCTTCCATGAACATGACTTCCAGGCGATAATCGCGATACTCCCGCATCCGGCTCATGGCGTGCGCCGCAGTCCCGGCCTGGGCGCTGCGCAGCGCGTCCATTTTATCCCCCACCAGTTGCGCCAGATCCCTGGAAGCAACGCGCCAGACATCAGCAGGCGCCTGCACAGCAAAATGCAAATCCTCGACAAAACTTTCTAATTTGCTTTGAGCGGGAATCGTAATATCAGAAGTAATCCGGGAATCAACCGGACCAAACCCGCTTTCCGGCTCCGCAGCCGGAAAGCAAAAGCTGCACAACAGCATGGACGTGAGGAACCAGGAACCGGCGATCAGCCCATCAACCCCTTGGCCAGTTTCACGGCCTGAGCCGCGTCCGGAGAATAACCGTCGGCCCCGATTTCATCAGCATATTCCTGGGTCAGCGGAGCGCCGCCTACAATGATTTTCACAGAATCCCGCAGCCCCGCGCTGGAAATGGCCGCAACCGTATCCTTCATGGATTTCATGGTTGTTGTGAGCAGCGCGGACAAACCCACGATGTCGGGTTTGTTCTGTTTCACAGCTTCCACAAAACCTGCGGGATCCACATCAATGCCCAGGTCCACAATCTGGAACCCGGCGCCCTTGAGCATGGCGGCCACAATGTTCTTGCCGATATCATGCAGGTCGCCCTTGACCGTGCCGATTATGACCACGCCCGCGGGCTTGACATCTGATGCGGCCAGAAGCGGCTGAATGAGCGTCAAACACCCTTCCATGGCGCGCGCCGCCACCAGAAGCTCTGGAATGAAAAATTCCTGATTCTGGAATCTATCGCCCACAATGTCCATGGCGGGAACCAGCGCAATATCAATGATTTGCTTAACATTTTCTCCGCTATCTAAAAGCTTCTGAACCAGTTCCCTGGACCCGTTCTGATCGCCCTTGATGACTTTTTCCATCAGCTCATTGTACGTTTCCTGCATGTGGCTCACCCCTTTTCAGGTTAAAACCGCCCGGTCTCCCGCACGCTCCCTGATAATCATACCGACTGCAACTGTTCCAATCATCTTACTTGAATAATTGATTTATTGTAAAACAAATTCCAGAAATCGAAAATCAGCAAAGGGTCAAAATGCAGACACATCCCGGGGCGCGAACAAGAAAATCAACACCGCCGGCCCATAAGCCACAGCCGAAAAAATCAGCGCCCAGGGCCAGGGAACCATAGCCGCCAGCACCACCCCGTGAATCAACGCCGCACCTGCAATAAACGGGCCCAGAGGACAACGCACAAAAAGAAGAACAGCAAACAGCGCATCGGCCAGGGACGCCACGGCCAGGGGCCCTGCCGCAGCCGCGGCCGCACCGCCGCGGCCTTGTAACAGAATCCAGAACCCCAACGCCTGGCACCACGCCGCCGCAAGCCCCACAGCCAGCGCGCGATAATACCATTGCGACGCCATGCGCAAAAACACCGGAAACCTTAAAACCCCGGCAAGCCGGAATAAATGGCGCGGCTCTCGCGCCATGGCATACGACAGGCTGAGCACAAAAATCAGAAACGATGTTTCTTTAATCAGCAACAAAATGTGAATTGGAATAAAGGCGAGGCACAGCTCCGGCCAACTCAGCAAAAACATCCCAATGGGCTGGAGCATCACAATAAGCGCAAGCACAAACAGCAGGGCCAGGGGCGGCGCCTTGGCCAAAAGCCGTGATGGCCGCGCGGGCACGCTCAGCCCGCCCGTGGACCGGTTGCGCAGATAATCACGCACCACATCCAGGGAAACCTTCTTCTTGCGCGTTACCGAAATCAAACCCACGCGCAGGCCCCAACCAAACATATGGCCGAGCACCAGCACAGCCGCGCGCGCCTTGTCCGCGGCCACGAGCACGTGCTGGTCCACCTCGGCCTTGCGCATCTCACGCGCGTGCCGCGTATCCGCCCCGCCGCGCCCGTCCAGCATGTCCAGCACCGCCACAACCGGGCCGCCCTGCGCATGCGGCCCGCGCATTCGGAACAGCGCGGCCGCATCGCCGGGATTGTAAATGTCCACGGAAGCCGGGCGCAACTGCGCAACGGGTTCCCTTATTCCAAGCATGGCGCAAGCCTGTGGCGTAAGCACCAGGCGCCCCCGATCATGCGCCGTCTTCAAAAGCTCAGCCACCCTCTTGTTTTCCCGCGAAGCAACGCGAATCCCCAACCGGTCCGCATACCAGAACAAAAAACACGGATGCGCCTCGGCGTTGCGCATGGTCTGCTCCAGCACGGCCAGGCCTTCATCCCCGTTCCCGCGCAGCGCATCCGCAATCGGCAGTTCCTGGACAACATACAGCCCTTCCCTGTCGCACACATCAAGAAAACCGGGATGCATGGGAAAATGCGCATTCACCACAACATTGAGCAGCGCATCTTTGAGCAACTCCACATCGCGCTTCATGGCCCAGCCCGGGAAAGCGCCCCCATAGGGTGGAAAATGCTCGGCCCGGCGCGCACCATATAACCGTTCGGCCTTGCCATTAATCACAATGCCCTGTTGCCCAATGGAAAAATCCTTGTAGCCCGCAATCCACTCGCCGCTGTCCGCAACATCTTCGCACACAAGGGAAACCGCGGCCGAATACAACGAAGGCTTAAACCGGCTCCAGGCGCGCAAAGAGTGCGCGGGCGCTTCAATCACCACGTCCGCAGCCACATCCACGCGGGGCGCAAACTCCTGAAACTGGAATACAATTTTTTTATCCGAATCCATAATCGCGCCTGACACGGACACGGGGTTGCTCTCCGCGCCGTCCAAGCGCACAACCAGCCTGGGCCCGCGGCCTGCGGCTTCGGGGGGAGCGAGCCTCACGCTCTCAATAAAAACACGCGGGCGGCTCTGGAGATACACATCGCGGAACAGGCCCGCGGCATAGGGCGGGCCCAGCGCCATCTCACGCACCACACGCAAACCCGAGCGCCGCACACAAACCAGCAACTCGTGCCCGGCGCCTGGCGGCATGTCCTGCGGCAATTCAATTTCAAAGGGGCAAAACCCGTACACAGGACCGGCATGGCGCCGCCCATCTACGAACACTTCGGCCAAGCCGCCGGCTCCCAGAAAACCCAGAAATACGCGCCGGCCGCGATGCGGCGCGTCCACGGTAAACCGGCGGCGAAACCACAGAGGGCCAGAGCGCACAAACCCGGACAGCGTGGCCAGGTCCGAAGGCAACTTCACCTCGCGCCACGCGCCCCTGCCCACGCGCACATCCCACACCCCGTCCAGCCACTGCGTGTCGCCTCCGCGCGGAGCCCACCGCGCCGGGCCCGTGCGCATTTCCTGCACATGCCCCCACTGGGGCGACGGCGCAAATATTCGGAATATCATGAGATATGCATAAAACGGCGCCAGCAGCAGCGCCGCCGGCCACCACAAGTACGCAGCGCACACAATGGCGCCGCTTGCCAACAACGCTGACGCCATCTTTGCGATCAACAGTCTCTACTCCCGCCGGATTTGCTGTCCCCGATATCTTCGCGAATCGTTTTTCCAGCCTCTTGTTTCTGTTTCTTTCGGTCATAGCCGGTGTCGTCCAGAATTTCCGTACCCATGCGGCGGCCGCGCCCAGCGGGTCCCAGCCGCCCGGGCGGCTTAACCCTGTACCCGGGATCCATCTGTGTTTTCTTTTTTCCGCCCATGATTCTTTCCCCATCAAATTTCTTAGCGCCTGATAGGCCGACTAAACCCGCTTATTGATCATCCCCATCCGTATCTTCATCATCCGGGGCCTCCTGCGTTTGCATATCTTCAGCAGCATACAATTCCGGTGCAGGCGCGGGAGGAGCATATGCGGCATGGAATGCCGCCCAAAGCTCCTGCTGCAATGATTCCAGGGGATACTCATCCGCAACCCGGCAGAACTCGGCCGCCAGTTCATCCCTGCGCAGCCGCAGCCTGTGGGCCAGCAGCGCATAACCAAGGGCCGAAGGCATTTTATCTTTTTTTACCGCGGACTTCATCTTTCCGCACCCGAGTTCATAAAACACATCCGCATCATGCAGATCACCCAGAATATCCTGGAAATGTTTCATGCGCGCATAAACCGCATCCCGTTTTTCCTCTTCAAACGCCACGTAAAGAATTTCAAATGCATAACGCAGCTTTTTGAAGGAAATGCGCAAAGCGTGCAAAGCGGCGATATCCGGATTATCGCGGCGCAGCATGGCCTCCCGCCACATGCGGGCCACGACCGCGAACCGCGCAGGGATTATCCTTTTGGCATACTCGGCCGCGGGATCGCCGATAAGCAGGGGCAATTCCTGGTCCTGCGCGGGCGCGCCCACGCCCCGCGCCACATCACGGTACTCCTTGTATTCCCTGGGCCTGATGCACCCGCGGGCCATGAGTTCGCGCGCCGCAGCTTCCGGGAACCCGGGCTGGCCCGGGCGCACCATTACGAGTTCCGCATTCTGCACGCCCGAACCCGGGCCCCCGGCCTGGGCCACGGGCAGGCCCTCGGCTGCAAACCGAAGCAGCAAAGCCTTGGGCTCCTCGGGCTGCGCAGCGGCAGCCATGGCGCGCACATCCTGGGCCAGGCACGCTGTGTCCAGCTTGTCCAGAGATTTAATCATGTCGTCGCGCAAAGCGTCGCGCTGTTTTTCAGCCCAGGAAATCAACGCATCCGCAGCTCTGGCGCAGGACGCGTCCGGCTCGCCCACTTCTTTGAACGCACGGAAATATGAAATAAACACATCAAGATTGCGCACCTCGCCGAGCGCACGGGTCACGTCGCGCACACGGGCATAAACGCTTTTGTATTCTTTCTTTGGAAAACACGGCTTAAATATCCGGAGCGCCTCGCGCAGCCTGCGCGAATAGACGCGCATATCGTGCAACTCTTCGATATCCTCACCCTGGCGCACGCCCGGCTCATGCGCGAGCATGTTGTCCAAACGGTCCAGAATCATGACGGACGCAGCGTGCTCAAAAGTCGTGTTCGCGTCCAATCCTTGTATCTCAAGGTCTTTTTTCATGGCGCCCCCACTGTGCATTGGTTTCACAGTACATTTTAAACCACAAGTTATACGTATATGATGAGTTTCCAATAAAAAAGCGCGTCTAAAAACGCGCTTGTTGTATCACAAAATAAATCAACCAAAGGGCTGCTTAATCGTCGGTCATCCAGCCCCGGATGATTTTGGCCATTTCCTCGGCCGGGAAGTTCAGGCCCTTGACCCCGGTTTCCACTTCTTTAATCATGCGCTTATGCTGCTGCGCTTTGCTCTGTTTCTCGAAACTCGGCGCGGAAGCTACACGCATGCGGTCCCACTTTGAATCATTAAAGGCGAAAGGCACCACAGCAAATTCCCACCGCAAACGGTTCAAGCGGTCAAGTTTTTCACTGTGCTGCACTTTTCTGGGCCTGGCGGCTCTGTCGCTCATGGAATCCTCCTGTTTCAGCGGCTGATATTCTATTCTACATTAAAAGTTCAGCAATTTGCACAGCATTTAAAGCGGCGCCCTTGCGCAGGTTGTCGGCCACCACCCACATGTCCAGGGCGTAAGGCAGGGACGTATCCTTGCGGATGCGGCCAACGAAAACGTCATCCGTGCCCTGGGCGTCAATGGCCAGGGGGTAACTGCAGCGCAGTTCGTCGCCGGGCGCCGGCGCTTCGTCATCCACCACTTTCAACCCCGGCTGCTTGGCCATGAGCTTCTTAATCGTGGGAATGCTGAACGCCTTTTTGGTCTGCACGTTCATGGTCTCGGAATGAGCGTAGAACACGGGTACGCGCACACATGTGGCGGAAATGGCCAGGCTCGGGTCGGAAAAGATTTTCTGGGTCTCGAAAATCATCTTTTCCTCTTCCCTGGTGTATCCGCTTTTCATGAACACATCGATCTGCGGCAGAACATTCAACAGAATCTGCCCCGGGAAAACACCGGTCTTGACCTTGCGTTTCGCCACATAATCCTTGATTTGCGTTTCCAGTTCCTCGATGCCCTGGAGGCCGTTGCCGGACACGGACTGGTACGTGGAAACCACGACCCGCACCACACCGAGCTTGTCATAAATGGGTTTCAGGGCGATGCACATCTGGATGGTGGAGCAGTTCGGGTTGGCGATGAGGCCCTTGTGGCGCCGCAGGTGCCTGGCGTTCACTTCGGGCACGATGAGCGGCACATCGGCGCGCATGCGGAATGTGCTGCTGTTGTCCACAACCAGGGAGCCGCGCCGCACAGCCTCCCATGCAAATTCCGCGGAAGCGCTGTCCCCGCCGGCGAACAGAGTCAAATCCACGCCGTTAAAAGCTTTATCTTCAGTGGGTTTAACAGTAATGGCTTTGCCCTTGAACCTCACGGAACGCCTCTGTTGCTTGTCAGAAGCAAGGGGAATCAGTGTTTTAACTGCAAATTTGCGCTGCTCCAGTACCTTTATCATCTCACGGCCAACAGCACCCGTGGCGCCTACAACCGCAACCGTATACTTACTCACGCTTGGTACCTCCTGTGTGTCGTGTAAATCCCGGTCAGCCGGACACGACTTTGACGTACACTGTCCTGTTTCTGGGGCCGTCGAAGTCGCAAAAGAATATGGACTGCCATGTGCCCAGAATAATACGCCCGTCCTCAATGATCACCGTAATGGAAGGACCGACCAGTGAGGTTTTGATGTGGGCCGCGGAATTGCCCTCGGCGTGGCGGTATCCGCCCCGCAAAGGGGCAATCTTGTCCAAACCCATGATGATATCCCTGGGCACGGCCGGATCCGCATTCTCATTAATCGTAACACCGGCCGTTGTGTGCGACACATGAACACAGCACAATCCTTGTTTAACGCCCGATTTCTTCACAATATCACTCACTTGAGAAGTAATATCAATGAAATCGAACTGGCTGCCCGTCTTCACACTGACTTTTTCAAGCATCAGGCTCTCTCCGTGCAGTTCTTTGCATGCCTGATTAATAATCTTAATATTATCACACAGAATACCTGTAAATGACAAGGCCTGTAACTAATTTCGGATAAAAATAAGTTGATTTGTGCGGCAGGACCTCACCCGTTTCCACCGCGTTCATAAACTGCTTCATATCAAACGGAGGCAGATAAACCGCCATTTGCCCGCCGCCTGATTCCACGGTTTTGCTCACTTCCCCGGAATCCACCACATAAGCAATATGATCCAGCAGCTTGCCTTTATCGCCAATCAGAGGGCGGATAATGAGATTGCGGCAGATGGTGACGTGAAGCGCGCGCATCACCGGCGGCACATCGGCCAGCGCCGAATCCAGCACGCCCGGCCGCAGAGTGAGGCAATAATACTGGCCGCCAATCTGGAGCGCAAACCCCTGTCCATGGCCAACCGTGTCCATGGCGCAATTGTGATCGGTTTTTTCAATAGTGAAATATTGGTCCAGAGATGACAGCACTTTTTGCTCATCAAAATCCGGGATATCGCGCAGCAGCCTGTGCGGGGACGTTACTTCCAGGCCCGGCTCATCTGCGGCGCAAAAATACACGAGCCCCCATGCGGCCGGATGCTCTTTGGGCAGGCTGCCGCCATTTCCCTTTTTGATTTCCTTGCGGAAATTCAGCATTGTTTCGTATCGGTGGTGCCCGTCCGCAATGAAAACAGGCTGTTTTTTCAGGACTTTCTGAAGCATCTTAATCTCTGACTCATCCGTGAGGCGCCACATGCGGTTAACAGCGCCATCCACAAAATCAAAGGCCATGTCCGGCTCGGCCCCGGCAGCGCGCGCAAGCACTTCACAAGCCTTGCCATCGGGATCCGGGAAGATTGTAAACACGGGGTTCATCTGGGTTCCCGAAGCCCGCAGCAGTTCCAGCCTGTCTTTTTTATGTTTTTTAAAGGTTTTTTCGTGCGGGAGCACGTTCCCGCCCGAAAATGGTTCTACCCTGAGCAGGGCCATGAACCCGCGCCGCACGCGGCGCTTTCCATCCTGATCCAGAAATTCATGCTCGGTCACATAAATGGCCGGCGCAGGGTCCTGCACAACCACCCCGTCCGCCACCCATTGCTTCATGATTCCGGCGGCGCGTTCATATTTGTTCTCACCCGGAATATCCAGTCCGTAATCCACGTGAATGATGTTGTGCGGATCGCGGTCATGATACGCCTGCTGTTGTTCCGGGGATATCACATCATAAGGCGGTGTCAGAACATCGTTCCAGTCTGAAACCATGTCCGGGTTAAAAACAAATGCGCGAAATGGGGCTATATCGGCCGTGGCAAATCACTCCTCTTTTTTGAGAATGGAAAAGTGTAAAAAAAGTGGCGGAAATAACACGTTATTTTAAATCCGCAAGAGCTTTTTGGGCGAGTTCGGCGATAGCGGCCGGGCTTTGCGCCACTGGCACGCCGGCTTTTTTCATAGCGTCGAGCTTGGACTGGGGCGTGCCCTTGGACCCTGATATAATGGCGCCTGCGTGGCCCATGCGCTTGCCCTCCGGCGCGGTGAGTCCGGAAATGAATCCCACCACGGGCTTGGTCATGCTTGGTATATACTCGCACGCGATTTCTTCGTCGCTGCCGCCGATTTCACCGACCATGACGACTGCCTTTGTCAGGGGGTCGGCTTCAAACAGTTTGAGCAGTTCAATAAACGGCGTTCCGATGATGGGGTCGCCGCCTATGCCCACGCACGTGGACTGGCCCAGGCCGATGCTGGTCAGAGCATCCACCACTTCATAAGTGAGCGTGCCGCTGCGCGAAATAATGCCCACCGGCCCGGGAGTGAAAATATGGCCGGGCATAATGCCCATTTTGCATTCTCCGGCAGTGACCATGCCCGGGCAGTTGGGCCCGATTACAACAGTATTGCTGTTTTCAATGACCCGGTGCACTTTGAGCATATCCTTGACCGGGATGCCTTCTGTGATAATCGTGATTACATCCAGGCCCGCATCCAGAGCTTCAAGCGCTGCGTCCGCGGCAAACGGCGGCGGCACAAAGATAACCGATGCATTGGCGCCTGTTTCCGAAACAGCTTGCTGTACAGAATTAAATACAGGGATGCCATCCACATCCGAGCCGCCCTTGCCCGGTGTCACACCGGCCACAACCTGAGTGCCGTAAGCAGCCATCTGGGCTGTGTGGAAACGGCCCTCGCGGCCTGTGATGCCTTGGACGAGTACGCGTGTATCTTTTCCAATGAGAATGCTCATAGTGATAAATGGAATTCCGCAGCCGTGGCCGCAGAGTGCATCCTTTCGTGGAGTCGGGTTCAGCGCTGCGCGGGCTTTTTATGAGAAAAGCTTGCTCAGATTAGCCATTTCAACAGCGGTCATGGCCGCGTCAAAACCCTTGTTGCCGCTCTTGGTGCCAGCGCGCTCAATGGCCTGGTCAATGGTGTCCGTGGTCACGGCGCCGTAAATCACGGGCAGGCCGGTTTCCAGGGAAATGGTTCCCAGGCCGCGGGTGAGCGCATTGCACACATGCTCGAAATGCGGTGTGGACCCGCGGATGACCACGGCCAGAGCGATAATCGCATCGTATTTTCCGGATTCCGCCATTTTCTTGGCGATGAGCGGCACTTCAATGGCGCCTGGCACCCAGGCCACCGAGATATCCTCGTCCGCGGCCCCATGGCGCACCAGCCCGTCCAGAGCCCCTTCCAGGAGCCGGGCCGATATGAAATTATTAAACCGGCCCACAACCAAACCGAACTTAAGGCCTTGTGCGCTCAGGTTGCCTTCGAATGTTTTAGGCATGAAAAATCTCCTTATTCACAAAGTTTTAATTTTTAATGTGCAGAATATGCCCGAGTTTTTCCTTTTTTGTCGTCAAATAGCGCTTGTTGTCGTCGCCGGGTTCGATTTCAATGGGCACGCGCTCAACGATTTCAATGCCGTAGCCGCCAAGGCCCACGACTTTGCGCGGGTTGTTGGTGAGAAGCGCGATTTTGCGCACGCCCAAATCCGCCAGAATCTGCGCGCCTGTGCCGTAATCGCGCAGGTCGGCCTTGAAACCGAGCTTTTCATTGGCTTCCACGGTGTCGCAGCCCATGTCCTGCAACTCGTAGGCCTTGATTTTGTTCATGAGCCCTATGCCGCGGCCCTCCTGGCGCATGTAAAGCAGGATGCCCTTTCCGTTTTCCGCAATCTTGCGCATGGCCGTGTGAAGCTGGGGCCCGCAATCGCAGCGCAGGGAATGGAACACGTCGCCGGTGAGGCACTCGCTGTGCACACGCACCATCACGGTTTCATCCGGTGTGAATTCGCCCTTGACCAGGGCGATATGGGTCTTTTCATTTTTGACAAGGCTTTCGTAGCTGTAAGCTTTGAATTCGCCGAATTCCGTGGGCAGCTTGGCCACGCCGCAGCGGCGCACCAGGTGCTCGGTGCGGTGGCGGTACTGGATCATATCCTTGATGGAAATGATTTTGAACCCGTGCAGGGCCGCGAAATCCATGAGCTGCGGCAGGCGGGCCATGGTGCCGTCTTCGTTCATGACTTCACAAATTACGCCCGCGGGGGTGAGGCCGGACATGCGGGACAGGTCCACCGCAGCTTCTGTGTGGCCGGCGCGGGTGAGCACGCCGCCCTGCCGGGCCACCAGTGGGAACATATGCCCGGGCCGCACAAGGTCTTCGGACTTTGAATTGGGATCCACAATGGCGGCAACTGTTTCGGCCCGGTCCTGGGCCGATATTCCGGTGGTCACGCCCCGTCCGTTGGCATCCACGGTCACGGTGAAAGCCGTGCCGTGCTTTTCCGTGTTCCTGTCCACCATTGGCGACAGGTCGAGTTGTTCGGCCTTTTCGATGGTAATGGGAACGCAGATAAGGCCGCGCGCATGCTTGCACATGAAATTGATGTGTTCGGCAGTGCATTTTTCAGCGGCTACTATCAAATCCCCTTCGTTTTCCCGGTCATCATCATCCACCACAAGCACGAATACGCCCTGCTTGATATCCTTGATGGCATCTTCAATGGATGCAAACTTGAATTCTTTCTGATTCATGATATAAGGTCTCCGGCCTCAATATTTAAAACTTCTATATACTAATAAATAAACGGCCGTGCGGCATCTTTTTCTGTAGCTTTTTGTGCGCATCGCATTATAACATCATCACCGTCGATACGCAACATGAGGTTAAATCTGCGCAACAAACAGCACTTTTGCGGTTTTTATCCAACACATACCGAGGCTTTTATGTCGCAATTTGCTGTTTCTATTTTATTTAATTGATTGTAATAATTTTATAATTAAAGTCGTTATCGTGTATAGAATGCGCAAAAAACCACTGTTACAACAATTTAGAAACATCGGCATGAAATTTGCATTATAAAAGATGTTGTATTTATTTATATTGTGTTTTACTTTTGCGAAAACGGGTATAAACTCAAAGGAATTAGGCAAACAAAGGATATCTCATAACGCTGGCATGAATCAAGCCAGCGCACCGTTAACCAAACCGGGGATTTTGTGAATCATACCAGGAACCACAGGCCATGGCGGATCAGACCCATTGCCATTCCGGCATTTTTGCTTTGCGCCTTGTGGGCTGTATTTTCCGCATTCCCGACCCCGGCCGCCACTCTGGACCTGCAACCCGGCTGGAACCAGATCACCGCCACCAGCGATTTCAGCGTTAATTCTCTTCCCCAAAACATTGATATTTTCACATTAACCAATGGGGTTTACGAACCCGTGCAGGCTGCGGACATGGTTGCGGGCCGCGGTTACTGGGTGTTTTCCCCACTGGCCGTTTCATTGGATATCGCAAACCACGGCGCATCCGAAGACATGGTGGCTGTGCCGCTCTCCCAGGGCTGGAATCTTGTCGGCAATCCCTATGCGGACACTGTTTTCTCCACGCAGCATATCACCGTAATCACCAGCGGCGTCACCGCACTGTTCCATGGCTCAGATTGCCTGGAACCCGTTTTTTACGCATTCAATCCCACGGACAATAACTACACCGCCATCCCGGACACGGGCGCTCTGGCGCCGTTCCACGGTTACCTGGTGCGCGCCAAATCCGATTGCACACTGATTATCAACAAGCCGGACGGTACACAAAACAACGACCCCGTGACTCCCGCCCTGCGCCAGCCCACGGTGCGCCCGTTCCAGAACGTGCAAATTGCACCCGACCCCGAAACCGGCCTGGACATCGCATCCCGGGAATTGGTTATAGCAACGCCCCCTGGCATGACAATCGAAGACCTTGGCAACCGGGTGCGCGCCGCAGGCGGAACCGTGGCCGGAGGCATCCCCGCGGCAGGCATGTTGCAGGTGATTGTTCCGGATAATGTCACCCCCGCCGATTTCGCAGTGCAGATCAACCTGAACTCAGCCCGGACCACATCGGCCGCCAATTTTATCTTTGAATCCGCGGCCCCGGACGACCCGGTGTTTTCGGACAGCAACCCGGACAACGATTACCAGTTCACAAGCATGAACGCCGCCGCCGTGCTGGGCAATGCCGCGGTCATTCCATGGTCCCAGACTCCGGCCATTGCCATCCTGGACACAGGAATCGACTCTTCCCACGTGGAATTCACAGGCCGGGTTCTGCCTGGTTACAACTTCATTGCATCCGATGAAAACACAGCCGATGACAACGGACACGGCACGCAAGTGGCAGGGGCCGCGGCCGCGGCCGTGGGAAACAGCAATGGATCCACGGGCCTGTGCGGCCAATGCGATATCCTGCCGGTCAAAGTGCTTGACTCCCAAGGCCGGACCACGGCGTTCGCGGTTCTGGCCGGCATCTATTACGCAGCAGATCAGGGAGCGGACGTTATTAACATCAGCATCAGCGGACCCAATAACCACGGCATGTGGGAGCGCAAATTTTCAGAAGCCGCGGCTTATGCCCGCGCAAAGGGCGCGATAGTGATCGCAGCCGCGGGCAATAACAATGCGGACGCTTCGGACTACCTGCCCGGGTCCGCAGCCGGCATGTTCACTGTGGGTGCGGTAAATGCAAGTGATGAGCGCGCCCCCTTCTCCAACTACGGCAACGCCCTGCATGTATCCGCACCGGGCGTGCAGTTGTACACAACAGACCGCGGCGGCTACACCTGGTTCAGCGGCACATCCGCGGCCGCGCCCCTGGCCGCAGGTGCAGCCGGGTTCCTCAAACTGCACAACCCGGACTGGACCCCGGAACAGGTGGAATACGCACTCATCACCACAGCGCGGCCCGTGGCCACGGATTACACGCTGGGCGCGGGCGTCATCAACCTGGCCGCGGCGCTTGCATCATCACCCTCGGGCGGAATTTCATCCGGCGGCGGCAGCGGCTCTGGACCCGGAACAGGCGGCGGAACAGGGCCGGGCATGGGCGCGGCTTCCATATGCACGGTCACACACAACGGCGATTCCGGATTCAATTCCCTGCGCTGGTGCATTGCCTTCGCCAACACAAACGGCGGCGCGGACACCATTCAGTTCTCCATTTCCAATACGCGCATCGATCTGCTCAGCGCCCTGCCCGCTCTCACGGACCCGGCCGGTGTGACCATCGACGGCAGCGGGCTCAAAATTATCGTCAGCGGCCACAATTTAATAAACCAGCCCGGGCTCCTCATCTCGACCCCGGACAACACGATCAAAGACCTTTCCTTTATCCGGTTCCGCGCTGATGCCGCCAACCCATACGCGGCCGCGGGCATACTCATCACAGGCAATGACGCGCACGACAACCAGATCATCGGCTGCCGCCTGGGCACCGATTATCTGGACAAGACGGGATTCGACAATGCAAACGGCATTATTCTCGGCCCCCTTGCCCACAATAATGTGATTACCAGCACCACCGGTAACCAGACCGTTATCTCAGGCAATTACCATGCGTCCGCAGGACACGGCGTTTATATCAATGGCGCAAAAAACAATACCATTGCCAAATCCATCATCGGCGCAAAATCCAATGGGACCGAAGTACTCGAAAATTTCGGTTCCGGCATCTATATCACCGGTGACGGCGCCGATGACAATGTAATCGGCGGCGACACGGGCGTGTCCATGGGCAACCTCATCAGCGGCAACAACCAGCACGGCATATACATCAGCGACGGCGACAACACGCTCATTTACGGCAATTTCATCGGCGTTGACAACACAGGCAACACCGTGCTCGCCAACAAAATGGACGGCGTCCACCTCGAGAACAGCGCCAAATCAACACGCGTGGGAAATCACAACAACGGATTCCGCAACATCCTCTCGGGCAATGGCTGGAGCGGCGTGCATGTCGAGGGTTCCAACACCACAACAAATATCATTCTCAACAACTACATCGGCGTGGGCCTTGACGGTGTAACCCAGGTCCAAAACAAAAAAGCGGGCATAACCCTCAGAAACGCACAAGCCACATATGTGGGCGTGGATCATCTGGATGTTGGTTCGGCCAATGTCATCTCGGGCAACGGGACGTACGGCATCATGCTCTACGGCAGTGACACGCAGAACAATCTCATCCAGTACAACAAGATCGGCATAGATACAGCCGGAAACACCATGGGCAATGTGCAGGGCGGCATTCTCATTATCAGCGACGCCAAAAACAATAAAATCGGCGCCAAAGAATACAACAAAGACGGAGATAATATCATCGCGCACAATGGCCGCCACGGCATCGAAGTGCGTAACACCGGATCCGTATGGAACAAGTTCTTTAAGAACAAATTTTACGAAAATGCGCTCCTGGCCATTGACCTGAACAATGACGGGGTGACCGACAACAGTGTGGTCGCGCCAGGACCCAACGATTACCTTGATTACCCGGTCATTACCCAGATACAGAGTGCGGGCGGCTCCTGTTACAATATTTCAGGAACCAAGGCGCCCAACACATACGCGCATATTTATTACGCCAGCAAGCCAACGAGTGGAATCAACCCGGACCCCACCGGACACGGCGAAGGATACGAATACATTAACATGTCCCCGTCTCCGTTAGCGGCTTCAACTTTCTCTTACAATGGCATCTGTTTCGCCCAGTGCGCGGCCATCACAGCCATCGCGCACGACGCAAATGGCAACACATCCGAGTTCGGCCACTGGTATGACTTGTGTTCAGTGCCCGCCATCACCAATGTGCAGTTCACACCGGCCACAGTCATCGCCAACGGATTGCAGAAAACACGCGTCACCGCAACCGTCACATACGTCAACGGCATGCAGTTCATGAGCACGCTCACCGCCAATCTAACCCAGGTGGGCGGGCCTGCGGCCCTGCCGATGTACGACGACGGCGCACACGGCGACGGCGCAGCCGGAGACGGGGTGTACGGCAGCAACAAAGTCGCGGCTGCCGAGGGCACTGCGTCCGGCGCCATAAGCATCCCCCTCACAGCCACGGATGTTATCGGCAAATCCGGGTCCGCGGCCGGCACGCTCACCGTGCAGACCCTGGCCTTGCCCCAGCCCTGCGCCAGCGACTGGCCCATGTTCTCCTGTAACGCCGCCAACACGGGCCAGAGTACGCAACTCTTTAAATGGCCCCTTTCCGTGAAATGGACCAATGACACGGCATTCAATACCGCAATCTATACATCACCCGCCATTTACGGCACGCACATCTATGTCGGGGAAAACGACGGACACGCCTACGCCATCAATAAATCCGACGGCTCCGTGGCATGGTCGTACAGCACCGGAGACAACTTCCTGGACAATGCCCCGGCCGTATGGAACAATTCCGTGTTCTTCGCTTCCAAAAACGGCAAGGTCTATTCCTTCAACCGGTTCAGCGGCGCGCTCAACTGGACGTTCGACACGGGCGGCGGCATCCGCGGCTCCTCTCCCGTGATTGCCAACGACATCCTTTATTTCGGTTCTGAAAACGGCACATTCTACGCCATCAATCCCACAACCAAAGCCGTGGTATGGACGTTCTCGCCCGGTTTCGGGTTCGATTACTCGTTCGGCGATGCGCCGGCCACAGTGGTCAATGGTGTGGTATTTGCGGGCAACGCGGACTGCACGGTCTATGCCCTGGACGCATTCACCGGTGAAAAATATTGGGAGCGGCAACTGACCACCGCCAACTGCCAGGTGGCTGGCGGCGGCGCCGTGGTCAGCGGCAACTTTGTGTGCACGGCCACGTGGGACGATGATCGCGCCTACTGCCTCAACAAATTCACCGGCGCCATAGAATGGCAGCAATACAACGCCAATGCATTCGTGGATTCCAACGGCGCTGTGTACAACGACCTGTTCATTCTGGGCACGGGCGACGGCACTGTGGTGGCTTATGACATCGACAACGGCGGCGCCCTGCGCTGGGAGGTTTCACTGGATAATGAACTGGCGCACTCCAGCCCCGTGGTCTTCAATAATTATGTATACGTAATTGATGGAGGCTGGATCACGGACGCCGGCGTGCTCTATGCGCTCGACCCCAATAACAACGGCCAGGAGGTGTGGCGCTACAACGTGGGCTCGTTCCTGGTGTCCAACCCGGCCGTGTCCGACAACCTGCTGGTGTTCGGCACCACAAATGCCGCCAACCCCGCGCTCCTGGCCTTTGAACCAGGCACAATGTATAATTGCCCGGGCTGGACTGTGACCACCAATGCACCCGGCGGCAGCGGCAGCCTGTATGACTGCGTTATGCTCGCCAACCAGACTCCCGGCGACAATACCATCACCTTCACGATCAGCAACACCATCATCCGCCCCGTGAATCCTATCCCATTTGACGCAGCCGGGGGCGCCGTCAACTTGGATGGAACCGGCAAAAACATCGTGGTGGATGGTTACGACTGCACCCTGTGCAGCGGGTTCGAAATCACAGCCGACAACTCTGTGCTCAAAGGCATTGCCGTGGTCCAGTACAGAAAAGACGGACGCCACGCAATCGATATCCAGGCAGATAATGTGACCGTGGACTCCTGCCTCGTGGGCACGAATTTCATTGATTCCACGGTCATCGGCAACAGCTCCGGCATCTACATCGCCGGGGAAAACAACAAGGTCTTGAACAGCATAATTTCAGGAAACAGCAAACTGGGCGTGACCATTGACGGAACCGACACCACGGGAACCATCATCCAAAACAATAAAATCGGCGTTATATCCACGGGCCTGGCGGCTTCAAAAAATGGAACGGGCGGCGTCCTGGTCATGGGCGGCGCGCACGGCAACACCATCGGCGGATCCACGTTCAGCAACCAGGGCAATGTGATTTCCGGCAACACCCCGGGGTACGGCATCCGTATTACCGGCGCAGGCACAAACAGCAACAAAATCCAGGGCAACATCATCGGCCTGGGTGTGGACGGCGCTACCACACTGCCGAACAACGGCGCCGTTCAGGTTTTCACCGGGCTAAGCGGTACTCTGATCGGCGGCTCACTGGACACAGGAAACGTGATCTCAGGCAATTACGGCACGGGCATCAACCTGTCCTCAGCCCCGTCCACCACCATCATCGGCAACACCATCGGACTTTCCAAAAACGGCCTCCAGACACGCCCCAACACGGAATACGGAATCGCCCTGTATGACTCCAACAATTCCATCATCGGCGGTGACAACCCGGCCAAGCGAAACATCATTTCCGCCAATGGACTGAGCGGAATTTACGTTAACAGCACCAGCGGACTTGGTATTTTCAACAACATCATCGGCGCAAAAACCGACATAACTGCGGCGGGCAATGGCCAGGACGGCATCCAGTTGCTCAGCACCGCCACAAACATTTCCATAGGCTCCGCCAGTTGGGACAACAATATCATTGCGTTCAACGGCGGCCACGGCGTTAACGTTGCCGGAACCCCCGCAGGCGCTTCCATCCGCAAGAACAATATTTATGAAAACACCGGCAAAGGCATTCAGACCGGCCATGACTATAATCTCGCCATTGATACCCTCATCAAAAACGGGTCCAATTACGATGCCACGGGCTCCAGCACATGCGCCAACTGCGCCGTGGAAATTTTCCAGGTTGATGACTCCTCCGCCGGCGTGTCCGCAGACCCGTCCGGCGCGGGTGAAGGATACATCCTGCTCGGCACCATTGGAACAAACGCTTCCGGTGCGTGGAGCCTTGCCGGCCTGTCCGTATCCGCGAATGCAACCTATATCACAGCCACTGTCACGAACGCGTCCAACAACACCACGGAATTCGCGCCCAACAAAAAAATCCCATTTTCCAACTGCCCCAACTGGAAAGTCACCACAACCGCGAACAGCGGTATGGGCTCCCTGCGCGATTGCCTCAACGAAGCCGTATCCAATGGCGGCAATGTGACCATCAAATTTGATTCCAGCATCGCCGGCGCTACCATCAAACCGCAAACAGAACTGCCCGCTTTCGTGAAACCCAACATCACCGTGGACGGCGAAGCCAATAACATCACCATCGACGGCGGCTACCCCTGCACCGACTGCCACGGATTCGTTTTGCGCAACTCGGGCGGCGGCGTCAAGAACCTCACCATCGTGAACTTCAACACCAGCAACAAATCCGGCATCGTAATCGACGGCCAGCTCGGCATGGGCGACAGCTACGTCATCACAGGCAACAAAATCGGCACAGACGGATCCACGGCCAAACCCAATAAATACGGCGTGAGCCTGGTTCTGGGAGCGGACCACAACACCATCGGCGGCACAACCTCTGCCGAACGCAACATCATTTCCGGCAACACCACATTCGGCATCAACATCATCGGCGCCGGCTCTAATGACAACACCGTATATAATAATTACATTGGCTTCGCCGCAGACGCCACATCCGCTGTTCCCAACCAGGATACCGGAATCCAGATTGGCAACCAGGCCTCTTATAACACCATCGGCGGCAACGCCTCGGGCCAGCCCAACCGCATCGGCGAAAACGGCAACCGCGGCGTACACATCTCGGCCAACACATGCATAATCAATCGCATTTCCCGCAACATCATCTATAACAATACTCTCAAGGGTATTGAACTGGCCTCTGGCGCAAACCAGGGCATACTGCCCCCAACCGTCTCCACTGTTACCACAACGGCCCCCGACGTTTACAACATCTCCGGCACAACAGCCCCTGCCTGCTCCGGCTGCACGATCGAGTTATTCCGCGTGGACAACACGGGCACACCTACAGTGAGCCAGGATGGTTCAGGCGCGGGCGAAGCATATGCATTCATCCAAACAGCCACCACAAACGCCTCGGGCGCATGGTCTTTCACCGGCCTCACCATCACCGGCGGCGACTATATCACCGCCACGGTCACGGACTCCAGCGGCAACACAAGCGAATTCGCGGCCAACAAGGAACTGCCGGATACCCAGTGCCCGGGCTTCGTGGTCACCACCAACGCGGACACTGGCCTGGGTTCCCTGCGCGAATGCATCAATGAGGCCAACGCGGACAGCGCCGCATCGAATATCACGTTCCAAGCGTCTCTGGCCAACCAAACCATCACCCTGGCAAGCGCCCTGCCCACGCTCACTGAGAACAACACAACGATCAAAAATACAACAGCCGGACAAATCACGATCAACGGCGGAAACAACGCGTTCGGGTGTTTCTCCATCCTTTCCAAAAATAATGAAATCCGCAAGCTCACCATTGTAAAATGCGGAGATTTAATAGCTGGCCACGGCATCGCCATCTCAGGCTCGTCCGCCACCGGCAATCTGATTGCGGGCAATTACATCGGCACTAACCTGGCCGGCTCCACAGGCCTTGGCAACCGCACCGGCATCCTGATTCAAAACAGCGCAAACAATAACACAATCGGCGGCACAGCCGCTGCGGACCGCAATATCATTTCCGGCAACACCGTGGGCGTGAACCTGCACTTGTCCGCCGCAGCCAACACAATTATCGGCAACTACATCGGCACAAATCCCGCGGGAACAGGCAAAGTGGCCAACACAGCGGGCGTGGTCATTTCCAGCGGCGCCAGCTCCAACACCACGGGCGAAACAACCGCCAACCACCAAAATCTCATCTCAGGCAACGACATCGGCATCCTCATCCAGGGCGCAGGCTCAGACGGCAACTTCGTAATCGGCAACTATATCGGAAGCAATAAGGACGGGAATAAAGTCGCAGGCATTGAAAACAAAACAGCCGTTAAAATTGAATCCGGCGCCAGAAACAATACCATCGGCGGCGCAACCGCGGGCCAGCCCAACCTCATCGTCTACAGCAGTGTCGAGGGTGTCCTGGTCAAAGACGCCGGAACAACCGGAAACACTATTTCCCGTAATAAAATCTACGAAAACTTTGGCAGAGGCATTGAACTCACAACCGGCGGCAACAATGGGATAGCCGCACCCGTGATATCCAGCGTCACGTCATCGGTCCTTGATGTTTACAACATCACCGGAACCACGTCCCCGGCGTGTGTTGGCTGCACCGTGGAACTGTTCCGCGTAGACAACACAGGATCGCCCGTAGTGGGCCAGGACACCACTAATTCCGGGGAAGCTTTCGCCTACATTAACTCGGCCACGACCAATGCCTCGGGCAACTGGTCCCTGTCCGCCCAAACCATTACCGGCGGCAGCTACATCACCGCCACCGTGACCGACGCCAGCCGCAACACCAGCAAATTCGCAGTTAACAGGCAGCTTGGCAGATGCCCCGGCCTGGTAGTCACCACAGCGGCAAGTTCCGGGACCGGCTCACTCAAAGAATGCATCACAGCGGCCAATGTGGACAACGCGCCCTCAAACATTACATTCCAGGCCTCTGTGGGCGGCCAGACCATCGATGTCAGCCCCGGCATTCCGGCACTCACAGAAGACGGCACATCCATCAAAAACACAACCGGATCGCAAATCATTCTCGACGGCGACAACGATGTGTTTGGATGCATGACTATCCAATCGGCAAACAATGAAATCCGCGGGCTCACTTTTACGCGTTGCGAATGGCTGTTCAGCGGCGGATTTGGCCTGGCCATTTTATCCGGGGGCGGCAATATTGTGGCCGGCAACACATTCTGCACCAACGCCGCGGGCGCACCGGGCCTGGGCTATTCTGCGGGAGTCCTGATCTCATCCACAAGCGCGGGCAACACCATCGGCGGTCCCAACCCTGCGGACGCCAATGTGATATCAGGCTGCTCTACAGGCATCATGCTTCAAGGCGGCGCCAACGCTACGATCATCGGAAATAATTTTGGTGCGAATGCAAGCGGCGCCATCATACCCACCGCCAGAAATAGCACCGCAATTTCCATAGATGCAACATCAAACGGCAACACTATAGGAGGAGCATCCGCAGGATACGCAAACCTTATTGTGAACAGTTTTAACTCCGGAATTTCTGTGGATGGCGGCGACAACAACACCATTTCCCGCAACAAAATCTACGAAAACGCAAACAAAGGCATCACCCTCACCGCGGGCGGCAACAACAGCATCACACCCCCGGCCATAGCAACCGTCACCATGGTAAGCGCCAATACCTATGATATCTCCGGCACAACAGCCCCGGCCTGCGCAAACTGTACAATTGAACTGTTCCGCGTGGACAACACCGGCGCACCCGCCGTGGGCCAGGACGCCACAGGCGCTGGCGAGGCGTTCGAATATATCGACACCGCCACAACCAACGCAGCCGGGGTCTGGTCATTTACAAACAAAACCATCACCGGCGGCAGTTACGTGACCGCAACCGTCACCGATACATCCGGCAACACCAGCGAATTTGCAGCCAACAAACTACTCAACGGCGATCCCGTGATTACGTCCCTCACCTCCACGTCCCAGGATATTTCTTTCTATGAAATGATCACCCTGGCCGCCACAGCCACGGACCCGGACGGGGACCCGCTCACCTATGAATGGAGCGGCGGCAGCCCCGGCCCGTTCTCAGCCACAACCACGGCCGCCACCAACTGGACCGCTCCCAAGGCTGCGTACTGGGCCACCATGACCGTGACCGTGCGCGACGGCAAAGGCGGCGTGGCCACGGGCACAATCGCGGTGCGTGTGGGCATCAAGGATATCTCCCACATCACCGTGTTCCCCGATTCCCTGGATGTGAGGAAAAGCAACTCCCACACATTCAATATCCATGCCCACTTCATCACCGGCGACACGTTCCTGGTCAATGCGGAATCAGCAAGCGTGAAAAACGGGCTGGGCACAATCAACCTCAACGGCTTCTTCCAT
>Ga0351970_1008_pt1 | contig 43544 bp, 34 predicted proteins | sample BONcelFGM3001C10_FD_206752 | JGI IMG/M metagenome (GOLD analysis project Ga0351970, IMG submission 206752) | Enriched cells from coal bed in the Powder River Basin, Montana, United States - BONCAT cells FGM rep2 HSBNCT.FGM.300.1.C10 ...
ATTTATGGCCTCATCCTTCTTTCTCTCAATGTGGATCTCCAACACTGCAACTGTGATGATGATGATCCCGATTGTTACGTCAATAATCCGGCAGCTGGACGACTATATGAACAACCAAAGCAGCACCAAATTTAGCGTGGGTCTATTGCTGGGTATAGCATACAGCGCATCCATCGGAGGTATGGCAACATTGGTGGGCACCCCTCCCAACCTCTCCCTGGTGAGAATCTTCACAATCTACTTTCCAAATCTGCCCGAGATCTCCTTCTCGGGATGGATAATTTTTGCTCTGCCGGTCTCGCTTATCCTTTTCGCGATTACCTGGGGATATCTCTTTATGAGTTTCAAACCCAAAAAAGAGGAGTGGATAGAGATAGATAAGAACACATTCCACAATCTGCTTAAAGGGATGGGGAGAACAAGCTTTGAGGAGAAGTTTGTCTTTGTGATATTTGGCCTGCTTGCAGCTCTTTGGATTTTCCGTGCAGATCTCAGCTTTGGCAAGTTTGTGATCCCGGGATGGGGCGGAATCTTCCCGACTGCTTCGTTTATAAATGACGGAACTGTGGCAATATTTATGGCTTTAATCCTCTTCCTGGTCCCCTCACGCAGTGAAAAGGGGGCTAAACTATTGGATTGGGCCACAGCATCAAAGCTCCCCTGGCACATATTACTGCTCTTTGGCGGTGGCTTTGCCCTGGCCACCGGATTCAAAGAGTCCGGGTTATCGCTCTGGTTTGGCGGCCAGCTAGCAGGAGTGGCCTCGCTCCACCCAATTGTGATTATACTGGTTATATCTCTGTTTATGACATTTCTCACAGAGCTCACATCCAACACCGCCACAACAGAGATGATACTTCCCATACTCGCGGGAATTGCCATAACCACAAATATCAACCCGCTGTTGCTAATGATTCCGGCAACAATGTCTGCCTCAATGGCCTTTATGCTGCCGGTTGCCACTCCGCCAAATGCCATAATATTTGGGACTTCCCGCATAAGTGTAGGGCAGATGGCTAAAACGGGGCTATTTCTCAACCTGGTGGGTGCAGTAGTTATCACGGCAATGATGTATCTTTGGGGAAGTTTTGTCTTTAATATTTATTAAGATTTAGTAATGAGCTGGGTAATACTTGTAATAGCTGGATTTTTTGAGACCGGGTTTGCCTTTTGCCTGGGTAAGGCCAAAGAGGCCACCGGAGCGGCAACTATCTACTGGTATGCAGGGTTTGTGATTTGTCTGGCAATAAGTATGATACTGCTGGTACGGGCCACCCGGGAGCTCCCGATAGGTACCGCCTATGCGGTTTGGACAGGCATCGGCGCAGTGGGGACAGTTCTTATCGGAATCTTTGTATTCAAAGAGCCCTCGCACTTCTGGAGAATATTTTTTATTGTAACACTTATCGCATCAATTGTAGGGCTCAAATTTGTCACCAGGTAACAAGTTAAAATCTCACAGGCAACTAAAAAATCTCACAGGCAACTAAAACATAGCATAATTTAATAATTTACAAATAACCTGTTCTAAATGAAATCTTTCGGCAACACTCTCAATCTACTCACAGTAATTTTGATCTTAACGCTGGCCGGCAGCTGCACCAAAGAGGGTTCGCAACAGTCCGGGGCTCTGCTCCCACAAGTTGAGACCACAAGTGTAACAAACATCACTGCAACGTCTGCCCAGACAGGAGGTGCAGTTAGCGACGACGGCGGCTCTGCGGTAACTGCACGCGGGGTTTGCTGGGGAACATCTCCAATGCCCACAACTTCAAGTTCAAAGAGTACAGATGGTGTCGGAAAGGGGGGCTGGATAAGCAATCTTAGCGGGCTCACAGCCGGCACAACATATTTTGTAAGGGCATACGCAGTTAACCAAAAAGGGACATCATACGGTAATCAGCTCACCTTCACTACTGCATCTGCAGATATTAAATACGAGAAAAATGTACTTCTGGAGCAGTACACAGGAACCTGGTGCGGATACTGTACCAGAGCAATTGCTCAGATAGACTATCTGCTCCCTCTGGATAAAAAAGTTGTTCATATGGCTCTTCACCTAAACGATGTTATGACATTTAACCTCAACAGCTCTCTCTTCTCCTCATTCGGGTTTACCGGTGTGCCCACTGTTCACGCAGACAGGGCGGCCACCTGGACGGGAAGCGTTAGCGTAATATCTGCAATGCACGCACCTTCAAACGCGGGGCTGGCAATTGAGGTTCTCTCATCCGGCACAACAGTTACTGCAAATGTAAGGGTACAGTTTGGGACAAACTTCCCGGACGGAGTTAAATTATCTATCTATCTTCTTGAGAGTGGCATAGTTGCCAACCAGAGTAACTACTACAATACCGATAACACCTCCCCTTTCTACAACAAAGGGAACCCTATTCCAAATTTTGTCCACAACAATGTTCTCACCAAAATCGGAACAGATATGTTTGGAGATCTCATCCCATCTGCAAGCGTAGGGGCTGGAAAAACCTATGCCAAAAGCGTTAATTTCACCAATATAGCATCGGACAAGATGAGCAAAATTAAGGTTGTGGCATTTGTGACCTACGCCGGCGGAGCAAACAACAAAAAAGTTGTAAACTGCATTGAAGGTTCAGTAGGTAATAATAAAGATTTTGTAGTAGCTAACTAGAAATTCACATCCAGCTTGAGGTTGAAACCCTTGTAAGATGGCACCTTAAGGCAGATTCCCCCTGCGCACATCAACCCCTCTCTTTGCCTTCCGTAACCAAAAGAGAGGCGCACATAGTTGTTTTTATATCCCAGCCCCACATTGTAGTAGTTGGCTTTGTTGCTGTAGCGGTAGTTAACCATATTGGATGCATACAGATTCAAATATGGTGCAAACCCAATCTCCACCAACCCGGCGATCCAGTTCCCCTCATCCTCTTTTGTCCACAGGTGTTGAGCCTCGCCCCTTAGAGATAACTTTCGGGAGGCTTTGTAGCTGATATCTGCAACCACAATGTTTGACCTCACAAAATCGTAAACAGGCGCCTCGAGAGAGCCTTTGTCATACTGAATGTTGGCATATGTGAGAACCGACTTTAGAGTGTTGCTCCATTTTTTTGAGATCTCTATATTAAGATCCTGAAAATAGAGCTTATCCCCTGCAGATATAAGGCTCACTTCGTTGCTGTTACCGGTAGCTTTTAGATCTCTCACCTGTGAGAAGTTTACCCTCACAGAGGTGCCGTATTTACCCCCGGCAGCACTCCCCTTTTCAAATGTGTAGTTGACCTCCCCCTGCAGAGAGAACTCTTCGCCGGTTTGGGTAGAGTATGGGTAGATGTTGGTGAGCATATAGGAGTGCTGCCTGGTGTTAGAGGGCAAGTAGTTGATTGTATTGTAGATATCGTTGGACTCCCGCTCGTTGAGGAAGTTCATCTGCTTAAGAAAACGAAGCGAGAAAAAGAGGCCAAACCTGTTTTTAGTAAAGTTCCCGTTTAGCAGAAGTGACGACCCCTTTGTATTGCTGTAGTCGTTAAACTCACTCGGGTCGGCAGATTTTACCACATACTCCCCATTCACATCCAGGCTCCCGGAGCTCAAAGATGCCCTCACACTTGTTGCAGTGACCATCTCCGGAAAATCTGTAAGAGGGCCGGTATATCTATCGAACTTGCTCACCACTCCGGCACCAAACCTTAGGCTGGCACTGGAGTTAAAAACTGTATCCACAACTATATCTGCATCTACACCCCTCACATAGTTGGCGCTCTTCTCCAGAAACCTGCGCGGTTTACCGTAAACTCCGGTGATACGCAAAAATGAGAGCGGCCTGTAGATAACCCTAAACCCATCCAGCGAGTTGTTTATCCCCAAATCTCTGTTCTCGTATGCCCTCAATATCAACCCGTTTCCAAACTGTTCGTAGAAATTCCCGACGGTAATATCAATTGAGTTCTTAGTGTAACGGAAAAACCTGTAGACAATCTTATCCCCCTCCAGCTGGTACGGGAACCCGGAGATGGGGGGCAGATATGCTTCATACTGCAACCCGGCAACAATACTCCCCTGGCTGTAGTTGAGCCTCAAAATGTTGTTGGATGCAAAAGGGTCATTCGGCCTTATAAAGAGAATAGATCTGTCTGTTTGGTAGTAGTGGCTTGCAGATGAGAAGCTGCCCGAGAAGAGGCCTTTGTTTTGGGTGTGAGCCTGCGCAGCAATCAGCAGAGCGACAGCGGTAATAAATATCTTTCTACTCATTTGAAATCTTTTTTAACTCTTTGAAAAGGGTCTGCTCATCTCCGTTGATATAACCGGAGTGCCTGTATTTTACAACTCCCGCACTGTTAAGAATAAATGTGAATGGAACCAGTGAGACATTCATCGCCTTCATTGCATCCTGGTTTTGGTCCAGCAGCACTTTAAAGGTCCACCCTTTTCCCTGTACAAAACTCTTTACCTTGGCTGCAGACCTTGAATCATCTATACTTATTGCAACAAATTCAAAATCTATCTCACCCTGCCAGGTCTCATACAGATGGGCAACAGCCTCCAGCTCCTCTACACAGGGGTTACACCAGGTTGCCCAGAAAGATATTACAATGGGCTTGCCGGGTGATATTACATCCAATATTTTTACCTCTTTGCCCGAAAGACTCTTCAGGTAGCCGGGCGGGAGGCTTGTTTGGGCAAAACAAAGTTGATAAAGCGTTAAAAAGAAGATAATTAACGGGAATTTTCTCATAGTTGCGTGTATATACTAATTTGTGATTACGACCTTACCCTCTTTGCTCTTGCATTGAGCATCTCTGCCACAAAGAGAGAGCCTGTGATTATAATAGTGCTGATGAGTGTCTCCAAAAAGATAAACCCGGAGTTTTGGGCAATGTTAAGGCCCCCGAGAGCCGGTGCCCCGGTGTTAACTTTGAGCACTATCTGAAATGTGATAAAGGCAAGTTTATAGAGAACAATTGCCGCATAGAATGATACAAACACCACCGCTGCCCGGTGAGATTTACTATCGGCAATCATTCCCACAGGAATTATCATAATGAGCCCCTGCAGCACTATAGCCACAACCGGGTTAATAACCAGGTACAAAGAGGCAGCGGGAACAAAGAATATTGTAACAAGCTTTACCGATGAGGCAATAAGCGAGACTAACACTATAGAGCTCTTGCGCGAGCTCCTCCCGTAAACCACCGCCATACACAAAACCCCCACCGGCATTAGAAGGGCACCGGCCACCGGGGCTTTGAGCAGATGCAAAAAATAGCCGCCCGTTAATTCGGTGAGCCCCCATAAAAGACCCGCCAGGATTATAAATATATTGGTATTCAATCTACTCTTCATAACCGTATGCACATTTTAAGATTTTCTCCTTTGTTGCAGTCAAATCCAGCCTAAACTCCCCCGGGTTAAATTTGGAGATAGCCTGTTTAATGGCAAGCCACACAGATAACCCCAGAATAAACGGGGGCTCACCTACTGCCCTGCTTCTTAATATCCCATCTTTGAACGGGTTCTCTTTATAGAGAGATACTCTAAAATCCTTTGGAATATCTGCAATCCCCGGGATCTTATAGCTGTCCGGCCCGGCGGTGAGCAGTAACCCCTTATTGTTATAGACCAGCTCCTCTACAGTTGTCCACCCCATACACTGCACAAAAGCACCCTCTATCTGCCCCTTATCTATCAAAGGGTCAATAGACTCTCCAACATCGTGAAGAATATCTGCCCGCAGAACGGTGTGTGAGCCGGTTAAAAAATCTACCTCCACCTCGCTTGCAGCTATGCCGCAGGCGTAGTAGTAGAAGGGCTCTCCCCTGGATGTCTCTCTGTTGAAATGGACACCCGGAGTTTTGTAGAAGGCCTGCTCGCTCAGGCTGATCCTGGCCAGATAGGCATTTTGAATCAGGTGTGAGAGCGGGTGTGTTTCAGATGGCTTTTTGCGGGAGTAGATTGTAGAGTTCTCCCAAACAATATCTATTAAATCAATTCCGTAGAGAGTTGCAGCAAAAACATTCAATCTAGCTTTTAAGCAGTCAATTGCAAGCTTAATGGCGTGCCCGTTTATATCTGAACCTGTAGATGCCGCTGTTGCAGATGTATTTGGGATAACCATTGTGTTGGTTGAGCAGATTCTTACCGCCTCCTTTTTAATTCCAAACTCACGCGATGCCACCTCAATCATCTTGTCGTAAAGCCCCTGCCCCATCTCTACTCCACCCTGATGCAGAGCAACAGAGCCATCTTTGTACAAATTGACAAGTGCCGCCCCCTGGTTGAGGAATGTGGTTGTGAATGATATCCCGAATTTTACCGGAACTACGGCAATTGCCCTCTTTTTCCACTGTGAATTGCGGTTAAACCTCTTGATCTCTTTAACTCTGGCACTGTAATCGGACGACTCCATAATGCTCCTGTAGAGATCTCCCAAAATATTATCCTTAATCAACTGCCCGTATGGAGCTCTGTTTCTCACCCTCTCTCCGTAGAGATTTTTTCGCCTCACCTCTGCTCCATCTATCCCGGTTTTGCGCGAGATCTCATCCATAATGTACTCTATAACGGCAATTGACTGTGGTGCCCCAAACCCCCGGAATGCGGTATTGGAAGATCTGTTTGTCTTGCACGGGTAGAGCTCGCTCTTTACGGCGGGAATGTAGTAGCTGTTATCCAGATGCAGCAGGGCTCTCTCAATTATAGATCTGGAGAGATCTGCACTAAAGCCCACATCAAAGAGGAACCTGGAGCTGTAGGAGTTAATCTTACCATTACTGTTGAAGCCCACCTTGTAGTTTACCTTAACAGGGTGCCGTTTGCCGGTTATGAGCATATCCTCCCTCCTGTCCAGAACCATAACCACAGCTCTTTTGCAGTGAGTTGCCAAAAGGGCGCTCCACACCGCACACCAGTTGCTCTGGGTCTCTTTGCCCCCGAACCCGCCACCTATAACATCTGTAATCACCTCTATTCTAGAGCTCTCCAAATCCAGTGCGTGTGAAATAATCAGTTGATTCTCAGATGGATTTTGAGTCGAAGAGTAGACCACAATTGTGCCGTCTGCCTTTGGGATTGACATTGCGGCGTTGGTCTCCAGATAGAAGTGCTCCTGCCCGCCAATGACCAGCTCGCCCTCAATCACAAAATGAGACCCCTCAAAGCCGCTCTCCACATCTCCACTCTCAATAAAGAGCGGGTCGAAAGGGAAGTTCTTTTTCCGGAATGACTCCTCTACATCCAGCACCGGCTCCAACTCCGTTACCACTATTTCAACTTTTTTTGCTGCATCTGCGGCTGCCTGCCTGCTGGTTGCCGCTATAAGTAAAACAGCCTGCCCAATAAACTCCACATAATCTTCTGCCAAAACCGGCTCATCATCGAAGACAGCCCCCATTGAGTTCTTTCCCGGAATATCTTTGTGGCTTAAGATGGCACAAACCCCGGGTGACTTTAGAGCCTTCTCGTAGTTTACACTCTCGACTCTCCCGTATGCTACATCACTCTTAACAATATAGCCATATAGAGTATTGGAAGGCTTGTCGATATCATCTACAAACCTTGTCTGCCCTGTGAAGTGAGCTGCTATCCGTTTAGTTGCCTGATCCATCTCTCCCTCTTTTTATCTCATTAAAACATTTGATGAGCAGGTTTTTGGCAACCATCATCCGGTATCCTGCGCTGCCTCTCATATCTGATATTGTGCTAAAATCCTTAGCAACAACATCTTTTGCCAGAGTGAATGTCTCTTCGTTAAAGAGTCTCCCGGTGAGAAAACTCTCCAGCATCGGGGATGGGCGTGGTATGGGAGCCATCCCGCCGTACCCAGTAAGTACATCTTTTATGAAACCATTATTCAGCTTAAAGCCTATACAGAAGGTCATTGCAGATATATCCATATCTTTTCGTTTGGACTGCTTATGCAAAAAGAGCACTCTATCTTTACCCGGTACCGGGATAATAAAGCTCTCAATTATCTCGTTCTCTTGTAGAATATGTTTGCGGTAACCTGAGTTGAACTCTCTGCAATCTACCACTCTTGAAGATCCTGCACAAGATAGTTTCATCTTCGCACCCATTGCCAGTAACATCGGCATAATATCTCCCACGGCAGAGGCGCCGTAAACGCTGCCCGCCATAGATGCTTTGTTGCGAATTGGCAAAGAGGCAAATGCACTCAGGTACTCCTCTACCCCGGGATAGTAGTGAGAGAGAAGATCTTTTACACTCTCTATAGAGAGATTTGACCCAATAATTATGTTTTTCCCCTGTATATCAACTCTCTTTAACTCGTTTATATCTGAGATATCTATGATTTTGGCATCGAAGTTCTCCTCTACCTTACGCTTTACACTAACATCACTCGCCCCGGATACCATCTCATACATAGGAAACTCCGCTTTGTACTTTAACAGAGACTCTAAATCATAGGGTTTTATATAGCTGCTGCTGCCACGGGTAAAAACCAGCTCCTCACAATTGATTTGAGGCAATTTTACTTTAGTCCCTACCCCGGAGGGGCTCTCAAGGGCCAGCAGAGCCTCCATTATGCTCTCATAACCGGTACATCTGCAAAGATTTCCGGAGAGAACACTCTCTACAGACTCCCTTGTAAACTCCTTATTGTTAATATAGTGAGTGTATGCGCTCATTACCACACCCGGTGTGCAAAAACCACACTGAGAGCCCCTCCTCTCTAAAAGGCTCTTTTGAACGGGGTGTAAAACCCCATTTTTGGCAACCCCCTCTACTGTTATCAGGTGTTTGTTATCCAGCATCCCCAACAAAATTAGGCAGGAGTTAACAGAATTTATGACAGTATTCCCGTTCTCATCTCTCTCTGCCAAACAGACTGTGCACGCCCCGCAATCTCCAATGCCGCACCCCTCCTTGGTTCCGGTAAGTTTTAGACCCTCTCGTAGGTACTGCATCACTGTCATATGCGGGTATAGCTGTGCAGATGTTTTAAAGTCAACCTCTTTAGGTACTCCGTTGAGCAGAAATTTAATTGATGATTTCATCTGTGTGGCAATAATTTGACTATAAAGTTAATACTTATATCAATAACAGCTATGTATTGCACACAATTTTCTCTATATTTGAATGAATTTCAACTCAGGAAAATCCTATGAGAAAAGTTATATCTTTTATCTTTTTACAGGTAGTTTTATCTCTTTCTCTCTCCTCTTTTCTATTTGGTCAGCAGGGCAGTTCATTCATCGAGTTCTCCAGCGGAGTGGGTACAACCACATTCCGGGATCTGGCAACATCACCTCTCTTCTACAACGGCGCCTCCTACACCTTTACCGGAGGTCTTATGAGGGTGGGCAGCAAAACAGAGAGCCACCTGGGTTGCTCCTACAGTTTCGGGTTGAATACCAACAATTTTAACAACACATACAAATCTGCCACCTTCTACAGCCTGGATATCAACTACTACAGGCTCTACAGAGTTAACCGCCTCACATCGGGCCGATGGAACACAAAAGTTGGGGCTAATATTCTTAACACCACAAATATAAGAGAGAACGAGGCGTTTATGAATAACTCCCTTGGCGTAGAGAATATCTTAAACATAATGGCGATCTCAAAGGTTACCCTCTCTGTTCCAAGGGTAAAGGGCAGGGTTGTGAAGGTTCTCTTTTTCAGAAAAAATCTTAAACCTGCACAAAGGGAGCTCTCCTTTTCACTGGCACTCGGGGCGCTTAACCTCAACTACAGGCCGGGATATGCCTATAACTATCTGCCTCAAATCACAGGTTCCGAAATAAAAAACTTTAGTGACTACCAGCTATCTGTTAATGGATTTCGTATCCAATCCAAAGCAGACTACACTCACCACCTCTTTAACGGAAATGCTCTCAAACTCTCCTACCTTTTTGATATCTACAACGCTCCGGGCAAATATGAGCCATTCCACTTTGTGAGGCACTCCCTGCAACTCTCATTTTTATTTAACTACAGATAAAGGGCTATGAAGAGGATACTTTACATATTGGTTCTGGCATCTGTTTTGACCTCCTGCAAAGATCTGCTTTTTGAAAAAGAGCTAGCCTCAACTGACCCTTTTGTTAACTTCGATTATCTCTGGAAAGAGGTAGACAGCAAATATGCCTACTTCGAGCTTAAGAATGTAGACTGGGACAAACTCCGGGAGATCTATAGAAAAAAAATCTACTCCCGTATGAGCGAAGACTCGCTCTTCAATGTGATGGGAAGTATGCTCAACGAGCTGCGCGACGACCACACAAACCTGGTTGCACCCTTTAATGTGTCGCGCTACAATGCATATCTCAAAGGGCGGGACAATTTTGAGTACAGAATAATTAAGGATGTCTATCTCAAAGCGGGAGAGTACACCACGGAGAGCTTCCGGCACGGACCTCTTCCCGGAGCCAATATAGGGTATATAAGGTATAGCAGCTTTATGAATACGGCAGGAGAGGGTGCTTTAGATTTTATCCTTGACAAATATAAGAATACCAAGGGGCTGATCTTAGACCTGCGGGAGAATGGAGGGGGTAACTTCTCCAACATCCCAAGAATTTTAAGCCGCTTTATCACCGCCAAGACCCTTGTTATGTACAACCGCACCCGCAACGGAAAGGGGAGAAATGACTTTGGCCCCTTTGAACCGTTCTACATCAGCCCATCTTCCAGAATAAAATATATCGGCAAACCTCTTGTGGTTCTTATAGATAGAGGTTCATATAGTGCCACGACATTTTTCGCTCTTGCCTCAAAAGCCATTCCAAACATCACCCTCATCGGAGATAAGACAGGTGGCGGCGGTGGACTTCCAAACGGAGGCCAGTTGCCAAACGGATGGACATACAGATTTTCCATATCACAATCATACGATTTAAACAAAATAAACTACTCCGAAGATGGAGTTAACCCGGAGATTTTTTGCGAACTCAACTGGTGGGATCTTCGTAAAGATGATATACTTGAGCGAGCTATTTTGTTCATAAACTCCAGGTAGAGCCCGCTCTGTTTGCTCATTTTTGTTTTTTTTGTATCTTTGGTTAAGACGAAACTAAAAATTCTATATATGAGGGCAGAAAAACATTTGTTGTCGGACTCGGCAGAATGGATGACAAACTCCGAATTCGTTGACAAAGATGGTAATATCTTAAGGGCTATAGGAGAGGCCAAAATTATTGTTGAGGGCCCCGAAATCATTAACGAAACCTGGGCCTGTGTAGAGGGAAAAAGAATCTGCAATTGCTATAGAATTGAAAAAGAGTCAGATCTCAAATACCACTTTGAGTGTCAGAATCCTGAACTCGGGAAACAGACAGGTGATTTCAATGTAGACAGAAACATCGTCTACTCTAAATTCACTGTGAGTGACTCCTCTTTAAACGGGTTTGAGATTATCGTAAAAGATGACGATGAGTGTACAATTTACGGGACACTTTATGATGGCCCGAATCTTCTCAACACCTGGAGAACCATAATGGTTAAGATGCAGTAGTGATGAGATCCAAAAAACTCATAATCTCCCTAACCCTCTCTCTTCTCTGTTATTCCGCTCTCTCTTTTGGCAGCTCTTTGGGCTCTGCCTTATCTCCTACATCTCCCATATCTCCTACATCTCCCACATCTCCCACATCTACACAAGAGGCTCCTGTAAAAGGGGTGTGGCTCACCAATGTGTGCAGCGATGTGCTGGACTCAAGAGCAAACATCATCGAAGCAGTTGAGTTATGCCGGGAGGTTGGCATCAACCATATTTTTGTGGTAACCTGGAACAGGGCAGCAACCACATATCCGAGCAAAGTTGCAGCATCTCTAACTGGAGTCGAAATTGAGCCCAGGTTTGCGGGAAGAGATCCGCTAAAAGAGCTTATAGAGGAGTCGCATAAAAGGGGAATCAAGGTTCACGCCTGGTTTGAGTTTGGCTTCTCCTGCTCCTATATGCAGGAGGATGGTGGTGTAATCATAAGAGAAAAACCCCACTGGGCTGCAATGGATATAGATGGCAAGCTGGTCTCAAAGAACAATTTCCAGTGGATGAACGCTATTCATCCTCAGGTACAAGATTTTATCATATCACTTGTTAAAGAGGTGGTAACCAACTACAATATAGACGGAGTTCAGGGCGACGACAGGCTTCCGGCGATGCCATCTACCGGTGGGTACGACCCGTTCACTGTTGAGCTCTACAAAAGCGAACATAACAACACCCTGCCTCCGACAAATTACAGGGACTCCGGTTGGGTAAACTGGCGTGCCGGTAAACTAACAGAGTTTCTGGGAAGGTTATACCGGGAGGTCAAAGAGATCAAACCCAACACTGTTGTGAGTATGGCTCCCAGCATCCACCCCTGGGCAAAAGAGGAGTATCTGCAGGATTGGCCGCAGTGGCTGCACAAGGGCTATTGTGATATCATAATTCCACAGGTGTACCGGCACACCCTGGAAGCCTACAAAAATACGCTGGACCGGCAACTAGAGTATCTTGGCCCCGGCGACAGAGAGCGCTTTTACCCGGGTGTTTTAATTCAGGTGGAGGATAGCGTTATCCCAAACTCCGCAATGCTGGAAGAGATAATAAAATACAACAGAGCTAACGGTTTAAAGGGGGAGACCCTCTTCTTTTACGAAGGGTTAAAGCACTTCAAAGAGCTCTTGATTCGATATAAAAACTTATAACAGATAAAAACTACTATGGACAAAACTTCAAACTACCGGGGCAGCTTTATACTGATAACGGTTCTCTTCTTTATGTGGGGCTTCATTACCTGTATGAATGACATCCTCATCCCCTATATGAAAACCCTCTTTGAGCTCAGCTACACACAGGCAATGCTCATCCAGTTTGCCTTCTTTGGTGCATACTTTATCGGCTCACTAATCTATTTCATAATCTCTTCATTCATTGGAGATCCTATTCAAAAGATCGGGTACAATAAGGGAGTTGTGGCAGGTCTGATTACATCTGCAGTTGCCTGCCTGCTCTTCTATCCGGCGGCACATTTCCACCAGTACGGCTTTTTTCTGTTTGCCCTCTTTGTGCTTGGTCTCGGCTTTACAATGTTGCAGATTGCCGCCAACCCATATGTAGCAATTCTTGGCTCTCCACAAACAGCCTCCTCCAGGCTCAATCTCTCACAAGGGTTCAACTCCTTTGGCACCACAATAGCCCCCATTATTGGAGGGTATCTTGTTTTCCACTACTTTGCCGCCAGCGGGGTTCATATCCCATATTTTATATTTGCAGCAATCTTCTTACTGCTGGCAGTTGTCTTCTCCGTTGCCAAACTCCCCTCACTATCTGCAGAGAACGAAGTTGTAAAGGGGGCGGGCGCTCTCCGTTACAGTCAGCTCTCGCTGGGGGCCATTGCTATCTTCTTCTATGTAGGGTCGGAAGTATCTATTGGCAGCACCATTATAAACTATCTTAAAGAGATTCTCTCCTACCCGGAGATGGAGGCTAAGACATATCTGGCATTCTACTGGGGTGGCGCAATGATCGGGCGTTTTATTGGGGCTGTATCGCTGGGCTCCTCTATGGCAAAAGTGCGTAAGTATCTCTATATGATACTTATTTCGCTTATAGGATTCTTTGTAATCTACGGCTCTACCTACCTGGAGAGCAGCATCTCCCTAAGTGTTGTTACTCCGTTTTTTATCTTAATTGTAGTTAATATTATCGGCTTTATAATCGGGCGCAGCCTCCCTGCCAGGACACTCACTGTTTTCAGCCTCTTTATTATAGCACTCCTGTTCACCACTGTCTTTACCGGCGGTTTGGTGGCTCTGTGGGCTATTGTGGGAGTGGGTCTGTTCAACTCGATAATGTGGTCAAACATCTTTACCCTTGCAATCGACGGCCTTGGAAAAGAGACCTCTCAGGGCTCCTCCATACTGGTAATGGCAATCCTGGGTGGTGCCATTCTCCCGCTTCTTATTGGTATTGCCGCAGACAGCTTTGGTATTCAGATGTCATATCTTATACTGGTCTTACCATATCTATACCTTGCATTCTACGGATGGAGAGGATATATTCCAAAGAAAATATGAAACTTATCTCTCTGACTTTTCTGGTCGCACTCTCTCTTTGCTCTTGCAGCCCCAAGGAGATGGTCCGCAAGGTTAGCCTTGCAGATGGCTGGAAGTTTCGCGCTGACCAAGAGTCCGCGATTTGGCACAGGGCGATAGTTCCCGGAACTGTCCACACCGATCTTCTCCGCAACGGGTTGATTCCCGACCCCTTTTACGGGTGTAACGAGAGGGATCTGCAGTGGATTGGAGAGAAAAACTGGATATACACCAAAACTTTTACCGTCAATAGCGAAACTCTGGAGAGCAGCAACATCAATCTTATCTTTGAGGGTTTGGATACCTACGCCAGAGTACAGCTCAACGGTAAAGAGCTTGGCAGTACCAACAATATGTTCCACAAATGGGAGTTCAACTGTAAAGAGCTGCTCAAGCCCGGGGAGAATGTTGTTGAGATTCTATTTGAATCTGCTCTCAACAGGTTTTTAAGTGACTCCGCTTCATATGGTTACCCTGTTCCCGGGGGCAGATGGGTATTTGCCCGCAAAGCTGCCTATCACTTCGGGTGGGATTGGGGGCCACGCTTTATAACCTCCGGAATAACCGCTCCGCTCTATTTAGAGATTTGGGATGATGCCCGGCCCAAAGATATTCAACTGATTACAAAATCGATTGAGGAAGATAGAGCTCAAATAACAGCACTTTTCGAGATTGAGTGCACATCTGCCCAATGGGCCACAATAACCGTGAGCGATAGAGATGCCACCTTTTACAGCGGGGAGTTGAATCTCACTCCCGGGGTGACCCTCTATGAGATTCCCTTCAAAATTGATAACCCCCGGCTTTGGTGGAGTAATGGTCTTGGAGAGCCACACATCTACGAGTTGCTGTTTGAACTTAAAACAGAGACCGGCAAAAGCTGGTCACGCCATATACCTTACGGAATCCGCACAATTGAGGTGGTAAATCGGGAGGACTCCATCGGCAAACCGCTCTATGTAAAGCTAAACGGAGTTCCGGTCTATATGAAGGGTGCCAACTATATCCCTCAGCACAGCTTTATTACAGAGGTGGCCGATAATCACTACAGAGAGGTTATTAACACTGCAGTCAAATCCAATATGAATATGATTCGTGTTTGGGGAGGCGGGGTTTACGAAAAGGAGATCTTCTACGAATTGTGCAGCCGCTCCGGGATACTTGTGTGGCAAGATTTTATGTTTGCCTGCGCAATGTACCCTCCGGACGACAATTTTGCACAGAGTGTTAAACGAGAGGCCCAATATCAGATAAAACGACTTAGAAACTACCCCGCCCTGGCTATGTGGTGCGGCAACAATGAGTCCGACGAAGGGTGGCACAACTGGCAGTGGCAAAAGAGTCATAAAATTGACTCTGCAGATGCCGCTAAGTTGTGGAGCGGATATCTGAGAATATTTCTCGACATTCTCCCCGGTGCGGTAAATGAGCTTGACCCCGGTCGCTTTTATCTCCCCTCCTCCCCTATGGTTGGTTGGGGAAGAGAGGCGAGTATGACCCACTCAAGCTCCCACTACTGGGGTGTCTGGTGGGGTTTGGAGCCATTTGAAAAGTATCTGGAAAAGGTTCCCCGTTTTATGAGTGAGTTTGGAGTCCAGTCAATGCCCGCTATCTCTACCATACGGGAGTTTCAGCCTGCCAATGCAGATACCCTCTTCTCAAATGAGCTCCGCTCACATCAAAAGCATCCCACCGGATATCAAAACATAGGAGCATACCTTGCAATGGAAAACCTCTACCCAAAAACTCTGGAGTCCTATATTCACCTTAGTCAAATTGTCCAGGCAAAGGGTGTGGGGATGGCAATTGAGGCACAGCGACGCTCTATGCCATACTGTATGGGCACTCTCTACTGGCAGCTAAACGACTGCTGGCCGGTAACCAGCTGGTCCGGCACAGATGTCAACAATAACTGGAAGGCGCTGCAGTACTCTGTCCGGAATCTATACAGAGATATTCTGCTCTCTGTCATTATTGAGAGAGACAGCTGTAATATCCACATAGTCTCAGATAGGTTAACAGATACCAAAGGGGTGCTTACCATTAATCTTGGCAATTTTCAAAACTTAAACAACCAGCGCAACATTCTAACAGACAGCAACTTTACAATTAAGGCAAACAGCTCGGTAAAAGTAATCTCCATCCCGCTAAGCTCTCTTGGAACTATCCCGGAAAGGGGCTCCTCCATAATAGAGGCAAGTTTTAAAACATCCGGAGGCAATCTCTACACAAACAGTAAGTTTCTCACAAAGCTGGGTTCGCTTAACCTCAATAAGGCAGATATTAAAATGGAGGTGACTAAAGTGAAGGGTGGGTTTAAGATTGTTCTTAACTCAGACCAATTCTCCCCTTTTGTTCAGCTATACCTGAGGGAGAGCCACGCCTGGTTTGAAGATAACTTCTTTCACCTGTGGCCCGGCCGCCCAATGGAGCTCTTTTGCAGGAGTGATTTAGATTACAAGAGCTTTACAAAACAGTTAAAAATATACAACCTAAACTTATATAACAATGAGAACTAAAGTAGTAGCGCTACTTATTATCGCGATAGTAATTTTGCAATGTTGTGTAAATAGCATCGAAAAAAATGGTGCGGCCTCATTCGTGAACCCCTTTATTGGAACAGATGCTCACGGCCACACATATCCGGGGGCTACTGTACCCTTTGGGATGGTTCAACTCTCTCCGCAGACCCGGCTCACCGGATGGGACGGATGCTCGGGTTACCACTACAGTGACTCAATTATCTACGGCTTTGCCCATACAGCTCTTAACGGTACCGGAATCAGTGACTATGGAGATATCCTGCTTATGCCTGTGGTTGGGGAGCCGGTTTTTGACAATCTTCTCTACTCATCTGAATTCAAAAAGAAGAGCGAAAAAGCCGAAGCCGGCTACTACAGGGTGTGGCTGGATAAGCCCGGGGTTTTGGCAGAGATGACTGCAACCGCGAGAGTGGGGTACCACCGTTACACCTTTCCAAAGAGCGAACTCTCCAACATCATCATAGATCTTAAGCACCGGGATAAGGTAACCGAATCCTGGATAGAGATCATTAATGATCGTGAGGTTCGGGGTATGAGACGCTCCTCAAACTGGGCGAAGGATGTTATCTGGTATTTTCATATGGAGTTCTCAAAACCATTCTCCCGAAGCGGCATAGCCGTGAACGACACCCTCATTACAGCCGGTGCCGCAACCGGCACCAACATAAAAGCGTTTGTCGGGTTCGAGACAAAAAAGGGAGAGACCATAGAGGTGAAGGTCTCACTATCTGCAGTAGACTCTCAGGGTGCCAAACTCAATTTGGAGAGCGAGATTCCTGAGTGGGGCTTTGATTCTATTCGTGAAAAGGGGGTAGAGCTGTGGAACAGTGAGTTGGGTAAAATTGCAGTTAAGGGTGGCACCAAAAAGCAGATGAGGGTCTTCTACACTGCTCTCTATCACACAATGGTACAACCAAATATCTTTATGGATACAGATGGGCGATACAGGGGTATAGACCGTAAAATCCATACAGCCCAAGGGTTTACCAACTATACCATCTTCTCTCTATGGGACACCTACAGGACCTGGCACCCGCTTATGACAATCATAGACCAGAAAAGAAGTTCAGATTATATAAATACAATGCTCAACATCTATGACAAAGGGGGGCTGCTGCCAATCTGGGAGCTGGCCGGGAACGAAACATACTGTATGATAGGAAACCACGCCATATCTGCAATTGCAGATGCCTGGATGAAAGGGATAAGGAGTTTTGACGGAGATGTTGCACTTAAGGCGATGGTAAACAGCGCAACCAAAGAGCACTACGGGCTCGGAATCTATATAAAGCACCAGTTTATCCCATCCGATAAAGAGCACGGGTCAATCTCCAAAACACTTGAATATGCATACAACGACTGGTGTATTGCGGTAATGGCAAAAGATTTGGGTAACGACGCTCTCTACAGGGAGTATATAACCAGAGCACAATCCTATAAAAACATATTCTGCACAACTACCGGGTTTATGAGGCCCCGTCTAAACGGAAGCTGGCTCACACCATTTAACCCCACTACCATAGATTGGCATTTTGTGGAGGCCAACTCCTGGCACTACAGCTTCTATGTTCCCCAGGATATTACGGGGTTAACCCGGCTCCACGGAGGCAAAGAGAGACTTGCCGCTAAAATAGATGAACTTTTTGAGACCGATGCCCCGATAACCGGTATGGATATGAAGGATATTACCGGCCTTATCGGCCAGTATGCCCAGGGAAATGAGCCAAGCCACCATATGGCATATCTCTATAATTTTGTAGATCAGCCCTGGAAAACACAATTCAGGGTTCGCCAGATTATGGACGACTTCTTTACAGACCAACCAAACGGATTGAGTGGGAACGAAGATTGCGGGCAGATGTCTGCCTGGCTGGTTATGAGCGCAATGGGCTTCTACCCCGTCACTCCCGGAAATACCGACTACATTATTGGAACTCCCTGGTTGCCACAAACAGAGATCATACTGGAAAACGGGAATCTGTTCCGGATAGTGGCAAGGGGGGTATCTGCAAAAAACAGATACATCCAATCTGCAACCCTAAACGGAGAAACCTACACCAAATCTTACATCTCCCACTCTGCAATTATGGCCGGCGGAGAGCTTCGCTTTGTTATGGGCAGCAAGCCAAACAAAGAGTGGGGCATTGGTGAGGGTAACACCCCAGCCACTGCTATAGAGGATGAGTTAATTGTGCCGGTTCCGTTCCTTATTGCAGATGGCCCTATCATTAAAGACTCCACCACAGTAGCTATGGGAACAATTATCCCGGGTTGCAAAATCTACTACACCCTTGACTCAAGTGAGCCCGACACCACTTCGGCTGAGTATACATCCCCGCTTAACATTAAGACAACCACTACAGTGAAAGCCGTTGCCCACAAGCAGGGTGAGGGCTTAAGCAAGAGTGTTGAGGGGAGGTTCACCAAGATTGCGCTCAATCGCTCTGTAGTTATAAATACCCCCTACAACAGAAACTACACGGGCGGGGGGCCGGAGGCACTTATAGACGGAATCCGGGGTTCAGAAAATTGGCGACTGGGTGGCTGGCAGGGTTATCAGGCAACAGATTTTGAGGCTGTGATTGATCTGGGAAAGGTGGAGAGCATAAAATATCTTGCCGGCGGTTTTGTTCGGGATATCCGCTCCTGGATTTGGTTCCCCAAGAGTGTTATTTTCTATACTTCGGAAGATGGAGTCAATTTCAAAGAGGCAGGCAGGGTTAAAAACTCCATCGCGGATGATGACTACGAAATCTCAAGAGAGGATTTTGAGTTAAAGACCAAATCTAGAGGTAGATATGTTAAAGTAAAAGCCATAAACTACGGCAAAATTCCCGCCTGGCACCTTGGAGCCGGAGGAGATGCGTTTATATTCATTGATGAGATTATTGTCAATTAGTTATTGTCCTAACCAAAATGGCGTAATTAAAGAAATAGAGTTTAGTTTTTTAGGAAAAAAACATATAAATTTACGCGGTTTAGAAAATTGCATATACTTATGAAGGGCAAAATATTTAAAGATTCCGAAAACGTTTTCCAGGATCAGGCTAGGATTTTGCTTGATTTCTACGAAAAAGCTGCCGAAAAAATTGTTTTTGAAGAGAAACATATAGAGCGGAGAAAATCTGAACTCGAAGAGGAGCTTGCTGCTTTAAATAAAGATATCTCCCGCACCTCTCTGTTAAAATGGCTACTGTTCATATTTATTATCCCCTTTATCCTCTACTATGTTAAAGAGAGCAATTTAAAAAAGAGCAGGTCTGTACTACAGGAGCAGATAGAGGAGCTAAATAAGAAGTTCAAAGATATTTTCCGGGGTTACAAAGTGAGCAAAATGGCAATTGCCTATGTACCCGTAGCTAGCCAGGTAAAATATGAGAACAAGAGCTTTATTGTAGATTATACCGGCACTACAGCAGAGAGTGAGTTTAAGCTTCAGATTCCAAAACACAATGAGACTCTGGTAGAAAAAATCGAGGAGCTGGAGCAGCTCTCCAAAGAGGCTCCTATGGTTGAATCTTCACACAACTCTGAGTCTGTCAACACTCAGGAGTTCTCATCATCTATGCAGGAGTTGAATCAAAATGACTATTTCGGGTCACTCGAGAGAGCTCTTCGCACAATAACTTACTGTATTGACGATATAGATACCACCTCGGTATCTCTCCCTTTAGTCTCCAATAACAGCGATTACCATAACTTTCTTCGGGAGTACTCAACCAACGAAATTCCTGCAGGAGCTCCAGTTTTTGAAGTTTTTGACACCTCCCGATACTACTCTCAAATATCTAAGTTCCACGAACTTAATAGAATGAAAGATACTCTCTCCAGGCACACATCCAAATTTGAAGATGTCCTCAAAGGGCTTATGCTCACCCTTGCTCAATCTGTTCAGACAATCTCTTCACTTAAGATTGCATCTGCAGATAAAATAGTATTTGACTCAAACAGAGTTCTTTTCAAGATACTTAAATCTCCATACAACCACTACTCCCCTGTTTTAGAGCAGGCAGAGATTGAGAGAATACGCAATGAGAGTTTCAATTACGGAGAGTCAATACAGGAGTATGTCCCTTTTCAGCTTAAGAGCAGCTCTAAGGTTAGGTATAATATGCTTTCGGACAGCTGGGTTGCAGAGGATGGAAGCACCACCAATATGCCGTTTGGAATTCACCAGATTCACGAAGAGATTGTCGCCCCAATTGTACAGAGCCTTATGGAGGAGACACGGGTAGAGCGGCTAAAAATCTACAACCATATTAAAGATCAAAAGATAAGCTACCTTAACAAATGGCATCAGGATACAGAAGATTTTTATGGACGAAACAGGGCGGAGAGTGCAGATCTTGTTAATTTAATGCGGAACACTTTAAGCGAGTATGTTGCTGCCTACAACACTATGATCTCAATGCAAAAAACAGAGGAGAGTATGAAGCAGTCAAACGGATCGCTGGACTCCTCACTTGTAGAATCTGTCTCAAGCAGTGTAGAGATTCTTGCTGCTTTTGAGAAGCAGTCACAAGAGTTCCAGAGTGTTCAGACAGAGTTCGAGAACTATATGGAGCAGCTTAAGGAGGATATCGTTAAAAAAGCAGACAGTTTTGAGCACATAGATTACTACGAAGCTCTGCTTAGGGACGGCAACTCTAAAGAAACAGCTGTTGCAGCCAAAGAGATCTACGAAATGGACGAAAGAAGAAGACCTCTCATTGCCGTAAATCCTCTTTTTGCAAAGATGTCCGAGATGCCTCCTGAGCCAAGCGTAGACAGTATAACATTTGAATTGGTATCGATGAGTTTACCGGATATGGCAAAAGATGCCATAGCAGAACTTGAACACGAACTCCAGGAGGAGCTTTAACTTAGAAATCCCAACTTGATACTATGTCAACCTTTAATTATCATATAGATACGCAGCCACTGGCAGAGGAGATGGGTAATGTCTCTAAGAATGTTAACCTCACAACCGGTGCTGTAGTTGCTATGCAGGCAGCTGTAGTTGCTGCCGAAGAGAGAGCCTCAGACCTTGTTTGTGATAATGTAAACAGAGGTTTTTACTCTCTCATCCGTTCTCAGATCTCTCAAAAGCTTGCAAAGTACAAAAGCGAATATGAGTCCAAAAGGATGCTGCTTTCACACCAGAAAAGGGCTTTGGTGAGCATCAAGACAATTATGGAGAGAGATTACAATATGATCTCAAAACGATACACCAAACTCTTCAACGGATTGAATTCAAACCTCCAGACTCGGGTTTTTGAGGTTGATAAGCCAATGATTGACTTCTCCTACAGAGATATCGGAAGAATGACCAACAGGTCTAAGTATCTTACTGCCGTAGTCCCTCTTACTCAATTAGAGTCGGTTGCTTCAAGCCAAAAAATTGTCGCTTCAAACATTAAACAGAGAGGTTTAAATGCTATAAACTCCATAAAGGCCTTTATTCTGGAGATGCATAACCAGGAGAGTCTTGCCAAGAAGATTCTGGTTGATGACATCGTTACAAGAAACAGTGAAGCATATCTTCCTGTTGCTCTTTGCGAATTTGAGAACGACTCCTTAGGTAACAGGGTCACCGAGTTTTTTGCTCCCGGAGAGTCATTGCATCAGGCCGCGGTAACATCTATCTCAAATGCACTTCACTCAGAGTTTCACAATACACCCCAAAATCAAGATCTCTATAGCAGGCAGGAGGTGAGAAATGAATTTCTGAAACTGATATCCGATTCAAAAAAACCTGCAAGAGTGAGGGATGTCGCAATTGAACTGTTTAACTCCGGACTACCTCAACGAGAAAAATCTTGATGATATGGGTTTTTTAAAGAGTTATAAAGAGACAGTCAGCAAAACGGTATCTGTACCGTATGAGGCCTCAAATAAAGGGGGTACAAAGTCGGTTACCGTAGATATCCCTGTTGAGATAAATCTGCACTTCAACACAGACCCATTTTCCGAAAGTGTAAAGAGTTGTGAAAACGATATTACACTGCTCACTGCAGCTGTGGTTGCCACAGAGCAGGTGGAGGTCCGTACAAAGGAGGAGAACTCTCTTCGGGTTGCAGACTCTGTAGTAAATGGTTTTTTCAGATATATCCGTTCCGAGATAAGCCAGCAGGTAACAGAACTGGTTCAGGTGGCGGAGGGTAAACAGATTATTTTGAAAGAGCTTATAAAAAGATCGTCCTCTGTTAAAAGTCAGATGGAGAAGGATTTTAACAGAATCTCTTCCCGTTACATAAAAGTCTTCCAGGATCTAAATAAGGAGTTATCTTATCGCGTCTATGAACTCAATAAATATATTTTTAATTTTGAATCACAGACAAACAACCACAAGGTAAGAGCCATTAACAGCGATCTGATAAATGTGATTGCAGTCTTTGGAGCAGAGTGTTCAAGCTTGATATCCAAAATATCTTCTTCTGTCACAAAGAAGAGAGCAATCGACACTATCACAAAGGCCAAAAATTTCATTCTGACCCAAAAGCGGCTCTACAACGAAATTCAAAAGGGTATAGTTAACGAAGAGATATCCGGAGATGTTGTTGTTCCCGTTTGCTTTATTGAGAGCTACAGCAACCCAAACAGCTACGAACGAAAGATATACTCTCAGGAAGATTTAGCACAAAAAGAGGGGAGCGAGGTATGGGACCATATTATTATGCAGATCTCATCCGAAGATATTAAGTGGGAGGCAATTTCACAAAAAGATAAAAGTAACATAGCCCTCTATTTTGAGTACGAACTGGAGAAGAGGGTAAAACAGGGTGACCCGCACTCATTCAGGGTCAGAGAGACAATCAGGAAAATCGCAAACTTAGATTCAATCTGCGTAATGAGCAACAGGTAATAATTTTACAAAATGAAAGATTTAAAAGAGATAAGAATCAGTGAAGCTCATCTTCAACTAAAGAATAATCTTGTAAGGAGCTCAATCCTGCCCGAGAAGTCATCTGAGCTTGGGCGAAATATAACTGTGCTGGGAGACAGCATAATAGAGGGCGCCGTTTATGCATATAAACTTGAGGTTAATAATGGTGATGCCCACTTTATGGGGGCTCTTTTCACCCAGCTGGAGCTCTTTATTAATAGCGAAGCAACCGGTGAGATTATCTTTAATAAAAGCGTAGGCTCCGCAAATTCGGTTGTCTCCCGCGCACTAAACTGTAAACTCTCCTTCTATTCGGATATCAATGCAAAGAGGGTCACACTATGTAACGCTTTTGTTGCGGGTAGTATCTATGCAGATGAGATTATTCTTGAGAACTCTATCGTTATCGGTGGTCTCTTCTCTACTCAAAGTCTTGAGATTACAAACTCGCTGGTGGGTACATTCAACAGCCCCTCCGTAAAGCTGGAAGATACTGTTTACCTGCTGCTGCCAAGTGCCTTCTCAATCAACCCGGTTATGATAGCTCCCGGCTCAAAGTTATACAACCTCACTCTTGCAGATCTTGGATCACTCTATAAGGGTGTCGGTCAGGCTGCCGGCTCCGGCAAAATTGAGATGGATATTATCTCAGATGAGGTTAAGACAACTCTGACCAGAGATGATATTCAAAAGACAATCCGAAGTTATACAGTTGTAGGTAAAGTTCTTGCAGCAGACCTTATTGACACCGATAAGTTCAATAACCACTTCTTACTCACAGCAGCAAGTCTGGGTGCCCAGCTGCTCAAAAGTTATGACCTGGGAGTGAATGAGAAGGGAGAGGTGGCAGAGATTACAATGGAGAAGCTTCGTATATTCTTCTTTGATATTCTCTACGGAAAGACCGAGATTCAGGACATAGAGGGGACATTTAACCTCTCTGAGATAACCTCAAAATTTAAATAGAAAACTATATGAAAACAATTATCTCTTTTTTGATTATGTTGATGTTTACATCTGCCTCAGCTCAGGACAAACAGGTTTTCACAAAGATAACCGAAGGGGATCAGCTTATTTATCTGCTTGCATCACCTTCACTTAAGGGAGATATCTCTCTTGAAGAGACCATTAACAGCAGAAGGTCAAGACGCTCTTTTGCGCCGGACGGTGTTACCGATATCCATCTCTCTCAAATATTGTGGAGTGCATACGGTGTTACCAAGCCGAGTACCAACCCACAAAGGAGCGGTCTCAGGAGTGCACCATCGGCCGGAGCCAGATATCCGCTGGAGATCTACGCCGTAGTAGGAAACGTCCCCGGTATAGAACCAGGAGTGTACAAATATGACGCATTACAACATAGAATCATACGGGTAATTGCCGCAGATGTAAGAAAGGAGCTCACATCTGCAGCGTTAAACCAGAAGATGGTGGCAGATGCCCCTTTCAGCGTCTTTTACAGTGCAATATACAGCAGAATTACAGATAGATACGGAGACAGGGGTCGAGATAGATATGTTTGTATGGATCTCGGGCACTCTGCCCAAAATGTCTATCTCCAGGCAGAGGCACTCAAATTGGGAACTTGTGCAATTGGGGCTTTCAATGACGAGATGGTAAAAGCAGTTATGCTCCTTCCGGAAAATGAGGTACCTCTCTACATAATGCCTATCGGAAAAGTTAAATAATATCCCAAGAGAACATATCTGCTAATAGCTTGCAGTTGAGTAGACTCATTTTTATTAATGAGTCTCTCTCTTTTTTTATCCATTCTTGTCAAGAAAAGGCTAAATTTGCGGGATTGACAATTTTCAATTTTTTAACGGCAAATTAAAAACAACAAAAATGAAATTAAAATTTTTATTGCTCCCTATTCTGGCTCTTCTCTCCCAGCAGCTATCTGCACAGGATAAGATGCTCGATTTTCTAAAAAGTGAGTTAAAGAGTCAGATGACTACACTCCAAAAGGGTGAGTACCCTCCGTTTTATATGAACTACAGAGTTCTGGACAACAATACCAGGATTATTCGTTCATCTATGGGTGCCACTGTAAACACAGAGGAGGATAAACAGATTCTGTTTGTCCCTCAAATCAGGATAGGATCACCTGAGTTTGACAATTTTCACGAATCGCAAAACGGCTCTCCTACAAACAGATTTGCAGGTCCGCCCACAATTTTCCTTCCGGAGGATATTCAAAACGGGATGAGTGCGTTACAAGAGATTATCAAAGAGGAGGTAAACACACGCTACCGTTTTGCCATAACAAGCTACGAGAGAGCGACTGCAAAAAAGGGTGTTAAGGTAGAGAATGAAGATAAATCGCCCGACTTCACCAACGCTAAGGCCGAAAAATATTTTGAACCGGCAATAAAGGGAGATAAGGCTAACCTGGATAAAGAGGCGTGGCAGAAACAACTGAATAAATACAGTGCCCTTTTTATTGATAATAAAGATGTTATAAGCGCAAATGTAACTCTTACATACAGAATCTGGAGAAAATACTTTGTCTCTACAGAGGGTAGTGAGATTGCAGAGAACAGGACATACACCATTCTTAGTGTAAGAGCCGCTACTATGGCAGATGACGGTATGGAGCTTCCGCTTAACAAAAGCTATTTTGCATACTTCCCGGACGAGCTGCCATCTCCGTCACAAATTGAGAAAGATCTTAAAGAGATCTCCCTCAAACTATCTGAGCTTAAGGTTGCCCCATTGGTTCAGCCCTACACAGGACCTGCACTTCTGTCGGGATCTGCAAGCGGAGTCTTTTTCCACGAAATCTTCGGTCACAGAATCGAGGGACAGAAGATGAAGAGTGAGAGTGACGGACAGACCTTCAAGAATATGGTTGGGGAGAGTGTTCTCCCGGCTTCTCTAAGTGTATATTGCGACCCTACAATGAAAAAGTTTCGCGGCAGCTCTCTAAACGGATACTATATTTTTGATGAGCAAGGGGTAAGAGGCGAGAGAGTTGAGGTGGTTAAAGATGGTATCCTCAAAAACTTCCTAATGACCCGTACGGGACTTGACGGTTTCCCAAAATCCAACGGTCACTCCAGGGCAGAGTTTGAATATGACCCAACTTCCCGCCAGTCAAACCTGATTGTAGAGACAAACTCATATAAAACAGACGCCGAATTAAGGAAGATTCTTATTGAGGAGGCTAAAAAACAGGGTAAGGAGTATGGTTACTTCTTCAAAACAGTGACCGGGGGCTTTACACAAACCGGAAGAGCAGGCGCTAACTCATTTAATGTAACCCCTCTGGAGGTTTACAGAATATATGTAGACGGAAGGAAAGACGAACTGGTAAGAGGAGTAGATATGATTGGTACACCGCTCTCTATGTTCTCCAATATTGAGTATGCAGGCGGAGAGTTTGAGATATTTACCGGCACCTGCGGGGCATCATCCGGCAATGTACCGGTTACTGCAATATCTCCAACTATTTTTGTAAACAAGGTTGAGCTTCAAAAAAAGGCTAAACCTACAGTTACTCCGGCACTTCTGCCTCGTCCCTAATATTTCCATATAAATAACAGTCAATAGAAATGAAACATATATATATAATAATGAGGTTCTTTCTGGTTGCATCTATTGCTCAGATAATCTCTTTAGCTACAGTAAGTGCCCAGACAGACCAAACTACATTGTTCAGGGCAATGAAAGATGAGATGAACAGAAGCAAAAACGAGCTTATTCTTCCAAACTCACCTGCACCCTACTTTATCTCCTACACTGTCGCAGAGACATCATACATCACTGTCTCCGGCTCTTTGGGAACAATACTCAGCTCAAAAGAGAGTCCGTCGGAGAGAGTTCACTCTGTAAACCTTTTAGTGGGAGATAATAAACTCTCGAGCGACTATGCCTACACCGGGAACGGTATCTTATCTGCATCCCTCTCATCCTCGGAAGACAATTATGATCAACTCCGGAGAAACTTCTGGCAAACATCAGACCTGGCATACAAATTCGCAGTTGAGGTCTATAACTCTAAAATTAACAGTTTAAAGAGTGCAAACCTAACCCCGGAAGAGAAGGCTTTGCCGGATATGCTTCCGCTTGCAAGAGTTGAGCAGATGAGCAATACTCCTGCAAAATTCAACCTTAGTAAAAAATCTTACGAAGAGCTTACCCGCAAACTATCTGCAGAATTTTCCAAATACCCTCAAGTTTTTAACTCCAGAGTTGAGGCTGACGGAATCATAACCAACTACTACTACCTCACTACAGAGGGGACAAAGGTTGTAGAGCCAGCCGGTTATGTTGCCGTTACATTTTCCGGCAGAGTAAGAAATGCAAAGGGTCAGGTTATCTCAGACCGGCACACCATCTACTCCCGTACATTTGAAACACTCCCTTCGGAGAAGGAGCTTATTGCCTCCGTTAACGAGTTCGCTTCAAGAATGAAGGGGCTCACAGAGGCATCAGAGATGGAGGAGTACTACCTGGGACCTGTTCTCTTCGAAAACGAAGCTGCAGCAACTATTTTATCAAATAACCTTGTATCTCCAGCCGGCATTATCTCAATCAGAAAGCCTGTACAGGTAATGGCATCAGTGGGAAGAGTAGAAAATGTTGCCGCAAGGCGAGATGTTAAGGCTCTTGAAGATAGAATAAATAAGAAAGTGATTGACAGCAGAATATCTGTTATAAACAGAACAGATTTAGATAATTTCAACGGCAATCCGCTGCTGGGAATCTACACTATGGACGCTCAGGGTGTTGCTCCGGTAAAGGAGGTTTCACTCATAGAGAACGGAATCCTCAAGAATCTGCTAAGCACAAGAACTCCTACAAAAAAGACAAACGGATCGACAGGAAGTCTAAGGTACGGGGTAAGGCCAAGGGCAATCCCTATTGAGACGGCTCCCGGAACGCTTTTCATCTCTGCAAACCAAGGATCTACACCTGCAGATCTTAAAAAAGAGCTTATAAAAGCTGCTATAGAGGAGGGTCTTGACTACGCCTATATTGTAAGAAAGATTGCAGATCAAACGGATCAATATATCTACAGAGTATCTGTAAAAGATGGTTCGGAATCTTTGGTTATCGGCACAGAGATAACTCCTGTACCCCTAAATAAGCTAAAGAGAGTTCTGGGTGTAAGCAGAGAGCAGATGGTCTCCGGCTACCTTTATCAGGGTGCCGTTCCAACCTCAGTTGTATATCCAAATGGTATTTTAATTGAAGATATTGAGATCAATAAAAAACCTATCAACGTATTGAAGAACTCTCCGCTTATCTCCAATAAGTAACAAAAAGCATCACAAAAGGCACGCAAAAAGCATCGCATAGCACTAAATGAAACAGTTATCACCACAAGAGTCAAAGGCAATAGATATCCTTCAGAGAGATCCTTTAAGAAATATTAATCTTATTAACTTTATTAAAGGGTATCCCATAAAGAGTATAGATTTTGCCGGAGACTCCCTGATGGTGAGAGGGTGCAGTTATGCTAACTGGGTCTATATAAGCAGCTGTGATGTTAATGAATTTGCCTTACTTACAGAGAGGCTTACCCTTGAAGACAATCACTTTGCAATAATTGAAGAGTGGATGTTACCGGGAATTCTCCAAAAAAGAGATGTGGTATGGAATCTCTCCTGCACAAAATACTGGCTCCCTCCCGATGTCATACTTCCGGCCACAATAAACAGCATCAGATCACTAAGCCCGAACGAAGCTCACTATATCTACGACAACTACACATACAGCAAATATGTATGTCCGGAGTATATTGCAGATAGAATTGAGAATGGGATCGGTCTTGGTATTTATGACGGCAGTAAGTTGGTCGCTTGGATTATCACCCACGACGACGGCTGTATGGGATTTATCAATGTTCTTCCGGAGTACCGCAGGATGGGTTACGGAATAGATCTCGCCAACGCTCTGGCAAACAAGATACGGGAGAGGGGAGAGATGGTCTTCATACACGTAGAGGATAGCAATATGAAGTCTCTTCTACTGGCCAGAAAGATGGGATTTTTAGAGTACAAAGAGGTTCACTGGATAAAAACAGAGAGCAGAGAGAGATGAGAGTTGCAATAATAGGCGGAGGGGCAGCCGGATTCTTCGCTGCAATTACTGTAAAAGAGAGTTATCCGGGCTCTTCGGTTACAATTTTTGAGAAGGGCGCTGTTCCCTTATCAAAAGTTAAGATTACCGGAGGAGGAAGGTGTAACCTTACAAACAGCTCTCCATCTATTGAGGAGCTTTCACTTGCCTACCCCAGAGGGGGAAGGCAGATGCGGGGGCTGCTCAGGGAGTTTGATAACTTTGACACTATCAATTGGTTTGAGTCCAGAGGGGTTCCTCTAGTGACACAGGAAGATGGTTGTATCTTCCCGGCAAGCCAGGATTCACAATCAATTATTGACTCTCTGGTAGGCCGGGCAAAGAGTCTTGGAGTTGTGATATCTACCGGGATGGAGGTGAGCTCTCTCTCCAAAGCGCCGGATGATATGCTTGAGCTCCATTTTAAAGATGATATCATCCAACCGGCTCTCTTTGAAAAAGTTATTGTAACTACAGGAGGCTCACCCAAAAGGAGATCTCTGGATTGGCTCGCCGCTCTTGACCATAAGATTGAGAGCCCTGTGCCCTCTCTCTTTTCATTTAACTTACCCGGCGATAGTATCACTGAGCTTATGGGAGTTGTCGTTGAAGATGTTATCCTCTCTCTGGAGGGTTCAAAATTAAAATCTGCGGGAGCTCTCCTAATTACCCACTGGGGTGTGAGCGGGCCCGCAATTTTAAAACTCTCCTCATACGGTGCGCGGCTGCTCAATGAGATGGGCTATAACTTTAAGATTCATATCAATTGGGTTAACCAACCAGACAGTTCAAAAATTTCAGGGGAGCTTAATCAAATTATACAGATGAGTCCCAATAAACAACTCTATAGCGTCAGGCCCTATGGTATTCCCTCCAGGTTGTGGAGATATCTTCTTTGGAGGTGTGAGTTAAAAGAGGATAAAAAGTGGTGCGAAATCGGGAAAAAAGGGGTTAATCTTCTTACTGATGCCCTTTCAAACGACATTCACCGGGTGAATGGAAAATCTTCGTACAAAGAGGAGTTTGTAACCTGTGGCGGTGTCTCGCTTTCTAGCGTAAATATCTCCACTCTGGAGAGCAAATATGTAAAAAATCTCTATTTTGCAGGGGAGGTTCTGGATATTGATGCAATAACCGGAGGATACAATCTACAGTGCGCCTGGACAACCGGATATGTGGCCGGAAAATTGCGAAGTGGTAAATAGAGCCAAAATTTTAGATATTTAGTATTACTTTTGCGTCGTGTTAATTTCATTACAGTAATATAAGCTTGTCAGAAGATGGAGGATTCAAATACAACCAGAATCAATAAATATCTGAGTGAGATAGGTTACTGCTCCCGCAGAGCTGCAGATAAACTTATTGAAGAGGGTAGAGTTACAATAAACGGTGCAGTACCGGTGCAGGGAACCAAGATTGGTCCCGATGATGTGGTGTGCGTAGACGGAGAGCGGGTATCTACCCCTAAAGAGAGGCATATCTACATTGCATTCAATAAACCTGTAGGAATAGTAAGTACTACCGATACCAAAGGCGAAAAAAATAATATCATAGACTACATCAACCACCCCAAGAGGATATTTCCAATCGGAAGGCTTGACAAAGATAGTGAGGGACTTATCTTGCTTACCAGCGACGGAGATATTGTCAATAAAATACTTAGAGCCCGAAACAACCACGAAAAGGAGTATATTGTAAGGGTAGACAGACCAATAACCCGGGAGTTTATCACAAATATGAGGCGGGGTGTGCCTGTACTGGACACGGTAACAATGCAGTGCTATGTAGAGCAGTTAACCAAAGATACATTCCGGATAATTCTAACCGAGGGTTTAAACCGCCAGATTAGAAGAATGTGCAGCTATCTCGACTACAATGTATATAACCTTAAACGCGTGCGCATTATGAACATACCGCTGGATGTCCCGGTGGGTAAATGGAGATACCTCACCGACAAAGAGATGGATGAGATCAACAGACTGGTCTCCGACTCATCCAAAACACACGACTAAAACTCTTCTTAAACTCACAACTAAGAATCATCTTAAACTCACTACTAAAACTCTTTCGCAAAATCAGGTGTCAAAAATGTTTGAATCCACCAATATATCTTTAGCTGCAAAAATAATTCAGGAGGGCGGGCTGGTTGCCTTTCCCACTGAAACTGTTTACGGGCTTGGTGCAGATGCGCTAAACCCCGAAGCTGTAGCTAAGATCTTTGCAGAGAAAGAGAGACCCTCATTTGACCCCCTCATTGTTCATATAGCATCACTTGAAGATATCCCCCGCCTAACCCGCAATGTAGATGAGCGAGTATATACCCTTGCAAAAAGGTTCTGGCCCGGCCCCCTCACTATTGTTCTTCCTAAAAGTGACATTGTTCCCGATATTGTCACATCGGGTTTACCAACTGTAGGCATAAGAATGCCAAACAACCCCATAGCCCTTGCTCTTATTAAGAGCTCCGGATGCCCGATAGCGGCTCCAAGTGCAAATAAGTTTGGCAGAATCAGCCCCACTACAGCCCAACACGTAAGAAAACAGCTTCCCAATGTAGATTGTATTCTGGATGGCGGCCCCTCATTTGTCGGAATTGAATCAACAGTAATTGCACTCAATTTAGATGGGTTTGTCATTCTTAGAGAGGGCTTTATCACTGCAGATGATCTTAAAACAGTTTTGCCCTCCTCCAATTTCCCGGTTGAGAGCGGGAACAAACTCTCATCTCCCGGACTCTTAAACTCTCACTACAGCCCGTTAAAACCAATATTCATAGAGGGAGATAACTCCCCAAAAAGCATTGAGTTTTTAAAAAATGCATCTCTCCATAGAGGTGCATATCTATCTTTCAGCGGGAAAACCCCGGAATCTTACGGTGTTATTGACTATCTCTCAAAAACCGGAGATCTTAGAGAGGCGGCCGTTAACCTCTTTGGAGCTCTCCACAGTCTGGAAGACAACCCTCAGGTAGACTTTATCGTTTCAGAGCCCGTTCCTCTTCGAGAGATTGGAATTGCAATTATGGACAGACTTAAAAAGGCCGCCTACAAATACAAAAAATAACTTGCCCACAAATTCAAAAATATCTTGCCCACAAATTATAAAACATCTTGCCCACAAATTATAAAACATCTTGCCCACAAATTATAAAACATCCTGCCCACAATATGAAATCCAGCAGATTATCACCGGCAGCACTCTATCTAATAGTTTTTCTATTAGTTAGCAGTTGCGCAATATTTACCAACAGGCACACTGCTCTGCTCCCCAAAGGCACATTTAGTGCAGATGAGACCGCCCTGATTACCGGCAGGGACACTGCAGAGCCTATGAGGGTATTCAAGACAGACTCTCATAGTGACTCTATACTTTTAAGGAGTAAGAGCTCAGATGTAGACCCGGTTGCAGATTCAGCTATCCTAAAAAAACTCATCCGGGGAATGTACCTCACAGTCACCGACTCTGCCTCACTGGGAGTCGGTATTGCAGCGCCTCAGGTGGGGGTGTTAAAAAATGTAATTTTAGTAGAGCGCTCAGATAAGAAGGGCTCCCCTTTTGAAACCTATCTCAATCCAAAGATTATTCAATACTCAAAGATGAAACAAGATTGCAGAGAGGGGTGTCTTTCTGTACCGGTAACCAGAGGAGTGACCAAAAACAGATCTTACTCAATCTTGGTGGAGTATACAGGTTTTGACAACAAGCCTGTTAGAGAGATGGTTGAGGGATTCACAGCAGTAATCTTTCAGCACGAGATTGACCACCTTAACGGTATCCTCTTCTTTGATCACATTTAACACTGCCAGTGTTTGATGAAACATTTTGATAGCTAAGTGCTTACAAAAGACAGTTTTCCAGATTTGGAAAATTGACATTTATAACATATTGATAATTAATGTCTTTCATCAAACACTGGCAAAGCCGATTTTAAAAAGCTTACAAAGACATCTATCCCCCTGTCAACATCAACGAACTTAATGAATTCATCGTAGCTGTGAATCGCCTTGAGCTGATCCGGGCTTACTATCATTGGGTTAAGACCATACACCGGAACTCCCAATGCCCGGAAATAGGAGTTATCGGTAGATGCCGGGAGTAGCATCGGCACAACAGAGGCTCCCTCGAACTCGCTCTCAATTGCGTATGCAAGTAAGTTGAAGAAATATTCCGGCTCTGTGGTAAGTGGCACGGGACCCTGCTCAACAACCGAAATCTGAACCAGGGAGTCCAATATGGTATTTTTGATAAAATTGATTATATCCTCCGGAGTCTCTCCGGGCAGTAATCTGCAATCAAGAATCGCTGACTCCACATTAGAGATTTGATTATAGCTGGTTTTACTTGTTTCAAGTGTAGATAAGGTTATTTTATTTGTGAGAATCTCATTCAGTTCGGGATTTTTTAGGGCATGTTGTTTGAGAAAACTCATAAAAAGTTTGGAGCTGGGTTTGGACATTACCTTCCCTTTAATCCCGCCCAACTTTTTTCCGACGCTGGAGAACATAAGCTCGGCCTCCCGGGTCAAAATAATTGGGTGAGGGGCATTTAAAAGTTTGTGCAACCCGTTTATCATCATTAAGCTGGCATAATTACCCGCAATGGAGGCGTGACCGGCATTGTCAGAAGTCCAGCTTAGTTTAACCAGCATACACCCCTTCTCTGCAATAGAGATTCCAAAAAGTGGACCTGCTCCATCCAAAAATGAGAGATCCTCCATTCCGGACCCCCCCTCTCCAATAACAACCATAGGGTTTAATCTCTCTATGAAATCTTTAGCTACCAATGCACTTCCGGTAATTCCCCCGGTCTCCTCTCCTGAGACACAAAGTACCGTTACATTGAATGGGAGCTCCTCTTTCGCAGCCAAATCTACAAACTGCTCAACTGCAAATATCTGAATAACTGCCAACCCTTTGTTGTCAAACGAACCTCTCCCCCACACTCTCTCATCTGCTATAACACCATCAAAAGGAGGGTATTTCCACAATTTATGATCTCCCGCAAAAACCACATCCATATGGTTGAGAAACACAATATTGGGTTTTTGGCTGCTCAACGGATAGAGCGATGCAGTAAAGTTGACAGAGCCGGGACTATTTGTAATATACTCTATGTGTAACCCTTTATCGGCACACTGCTGCGCAAGCCAGTAAGCAGCCTCATTCTCCTGCCCACTCACAGATGGAATCGCTACATATTTGCTAAGAAACCTAACAGCATCCGAAACTGTTAAAGTGTCTTCACTTTCTCTACTGTAATTCTCTCTACTGTCAATATCTCTACTGCCAATTTCTCTACTGTCAACATCTCTAATGCCAATCTCTATAGTGTTATTGTCGCTACTGTTACTCTCTCTCCTGTCGCTCTCTCTATATCCATAACTCAGATTCAAAAAGAGGGAGAAAAGAGTTGTGAGAAGAATAAAAATGGTATGTCTGGGAAATCTCATATCTCTTGTCATCTGCCTGTTTTAATAGATAAAGGTAACTATTTTATTTGCTAAATTTACACCTAATAACTTTGATGAAGCTAATCCTTCACTAATTTGAATCTTATCCTCCTTTGTAAAACTTAACAACCACAAGTATGAAAACACCCCAGAATAGACAAAAAAAAGTTGCAGCTGTTTTTGGAGCAACCGGTCTGGTTGGAAAAGAGCTTGTAAAAATTCTTTTAGAAGAGAGTGACTACTCTAAAGTGAAGCTGATAACCAGAAGATTACTCCCTGCAATTAGCCCAAAAGCAGAGAATATTCTCCTTGGAGATTTCTCCCAACTACCCACAATAGAGAGTAAAATTGGTGCAGATGTATATTTTATCTGTATCGGGACAACCATTAAAAAGGCCGGGACAAAAGAGAATTTTCGCAAGACAGATTACGAGCTGCCGGTCAATATTGCAAAGATGGCTCAGAAGCTCAATGTAGGGCAGATGGTTGTCATCTCTTCAATCGGTGCCAATATTAAATCTTCCAACTTCTATCTTCATACTAAGGGGGAGATGGAGCAGGGGGTGGCAAAGGAGTACACAGGAGTTCTCAACTTTATCCGTCCGTCGCTTTTATTGGGAAATAGAGAGGAGCACCGGGCAGGAGAGCACATAGCATCTGTGATAATGAGGTCACTCGGGTGGATGATGGTTGGACCACTAAAGCAGTACAGGGGAGTCGAGGCGGCCGAAGTCGCACGGCAAATGGTGGAATTCACTAAGTAGATCGCGGTAACTATCGGTTTTCGCAGGAAGAATAACTTTTGAGATATGGCTCAATTATTGTATTTTTGTAGATTGAGTTCAAACAAAGATTATATTATAAGATTTAATAACTGTCAAAAATTATGATTACTCATTTTCTAATGGCTTTAAGCCAGAACGCATCCGAAGCCGTAGCTCAGATTCCTCCCGTTAGAGAGGAGCTCTCATTTTCACTTATTGATATGGCCTTTAAAGGTGGGTGGATTATGCTTCCGCTTTTAGCTCTTTCGATACTGGCAATCTATATTTTTGGTGAGAGATGGTGGGCACTAAGAAAAGCCTCTCAGATTGATGAGAATTTTATGAGAAATATTCACGACTATATTCACGAGGGCAAGATAAAGGCAGCAATCAACCTGTGCCAGTCACAAGAGACTCCTATTGCCAGGCTCATAGAGAAAGGGATAGAGAGGATAGGCCGTCCGTTAACTGATATTCAGACTGCGGTTGAAAATATGGGAAATGTAGAGGTCTCCAGATTAGAGAAGGGGTTACCTATGCTGGCAACCATCTCCGGTGGTGCCCCAATGTTAGGGTTTCTTGGAACTGTAATAGGTATGATACAGGCATTTTACAATATGTCTCAGGCTGGTAGCAATGTAGATATTACTCTGCTTTCGGGAGGTATCTATACCGCAATGGTTACAACTGTTGCCGGTCTCTCTGTTGGTATTCTTGCCTATTTCGGTTATAACTATCTTACAGCAAGAATTGACGATATCGTATACAAAATGGAGAGCAATACGATTGAATTTATGGATCTGCTACACGAACCTGCAGGAAAATAAGAGATAAAATTATGGCTATTAAACGTCGTTCAAAAGTTGACCCCTCATTCAGTATGTCCTCAATGACGGATATTGTGTTTCTGTTGTTGGTCTTTTTTCTTGTGACATCTACACTGGTCAATCCAAATGCCTTAAAACTGCTTTTACCAAAAAGCACCAATCAGGTATCGGCAAAACCAATGGTGAGTATCTCAATTAAACACTACTTGCAGTCCAACACCTTTTCGTATCACATCAACGGGAAAAACACACCTGTAGCACTAAGTGAAATAGAAAAATTGATTCAAAACGAATTAATGGATCAAGAGGAGCCTACACTCTCACTTCACGTAGATAAAACTGTTCCTATGGAGCAGGTTGTCAATGTAATGAATATTGCCAAAAGGAATCAGTACAGAATCATTTTGGCTACAGCGCCGGAATAAAAATAGTGTCCGGGTTTTAAATTATGTCTAAAATACCAAAGAGAGAGTTAAAAGAGGAGCAGCGCGCAAAGGTAATTGGCGCCTCTATGGCAATCGGGTTACACCTTTTGGCCCTGACTCTCTTTTTTAACACCGGGTTCAAAGTTATCTATCCCCCTCCGACAGAGATGGGCATTGAGGTAGATTTAGAACTGGAGCCGGTAAAACCTATTCAGGTGAGCTCCGGAAGTGAACCCAGAGTTGAGAGACCCAATCCCGAAGAGGAGGTGAAATTGGTTCAGAGATCTCAATCTCCAATTACAGGAGCGGGAGCAAACAGAGGCGCAGAGGCTACTGCCGGAGATAAGGGAGATGTAGAGCAATATGAACCTCCCAAGCCTAAACCGGTAGACAGGAGAGCCCTCTTCCCATCCGCCGCAAATGCAGACTCCACAGCCCCTCAGGTTGCCAGGGAGAGAAGCAATGAGATGACAGCAGGACACAGTGATGGAAACACAAAAGTAGGATCAACAGAGGGAGAGCCTCAGGCGAGACTTGCCGGCAGAAGTATTATGGGATCGCTCCCGGAGCCGGAGTACAATGTTAATAAATCCGGAAAAGTTGTGGTTAGAATATCCGTAGATCAATTTGGCACTGTTATATCTGCAACAGCTGGGGTAACAGGAACAACAGTTCAGGATAAAACCTTGTGGGAGGCAGCAAAGAGAGCAGCCTTAAAAGCCAAATTCAACATAAGCTCTGCAGCTCCTGCTGCACAAGAGGGAACAATCACCTACATATTTAAGCTGAGATAATCTATTCGTAGCGCAAAGCCTCAATAGGATCAAGTTTAGAGGCACGAACTGCCGGAAGATACCCGGATGCCACACTTACAATAAGACATACTAATACCCCGCAAAACATCCATAACCAAGGTATTACAAATGGGCTATTCATTAACATTGCCGTTAAGTTCCCAACAATCACCCCGAATAAAATTCCAAAAGCTCCGCCAAGCTGGCCAATCACTATTGATTCAAAAAGAAATTGTTGTTTTATTGTTTTTGAGTTGGCTCCTAACGCTTTGCGGGTACCAATCTCTCTGGTTCTCTCTTTAACAGAGACCAACATTATATTCATCAGACCCACTGCTGCCCCCAAAAGTGTTATTATCCCAATAAGAAAAGCGGCAATGGTGACATAGGACATTATGTTCATAATATCTTCCATCATTGCATCCGATTTAGTAACTCTAAAATCTGATTGATCGATAGGACTCAGGCGTCTTATAGAACGGAAAATCTGCTCTGCCGCATCTATCGCTTTTGTTTGGTTAACGCCAAGATTCGGTATTATACCAATAACATAAAAAGAGTTATCGCTAAGGAATGTTGATCTTGCATTTGAAATTGGAATCCAAACCTGGTTATCTACACCTCCGCCAAAAGTTGCCCCCTGCCCCTCCAAAACCCCGATAACCTCATATCTTACAGCCCCCACAGAGATAATTTTACCCACAGGATCTACCCCTTTGAAGAGTGTTTTTGCCACCCCGGATCCAATGATAGCACTGAATGAAGATGACTCCATATCCCTGAAATTAAAATTTCTACCGGATTGGATTTTTGCGCCTATATATCCTATATTGTACTCATCTGTAGCTACAACCCTTATTATGGGATTAGTTTTTGCAGATCCATATTTTATTGTTGCATTGCCTAAAGCTGTAGCGGAAATTGTTGTAACCGAAGGGATGTTATAATTCGCAATAAAGTCTCTTGCCTGGTTATAGGTTATATTGCGTCTGTTAATTACTCGCGCCCGCCTGTTTGCGGTTTGAGAATCTGAGAATTTTGAGCGAATTGAAAATGAGTTTGCCCCCATCTTGCCGAAATTCTCATTTAGTAAAGCTTTGAGAGAGTCGGTAGCTGTGAGAATACCTACCAGCGAGGTAATGCCGATTGCAATAATCATTATTGTGAGAATTGAGCGTAGCCTGCTGCTTTTTATAGACTTCATAGACACACTGAAGTTCTCCTTCATCAGTGGAGTAAAGCCTAACTTTCGTGCAATCCTTAACAGAGGATTTGTCATTTAAAAAAAACTATTTAAACCTAATGAGTCTGTAAAAGTAGGAAAATATCTCTTATTAACATAACTTTGCGCCGAATTAAAATTTAATGAGAAATAATAAAACACCAAATCGTGCCGGAGCCGGGGCTTCGGGCAGAGGAAAGAGCGATCGTAAACCAGTAAGTAGCAGCCGCAGAGATGCGAAGCCATTTGACAGAGATCGCAAGCCATTCGACCGCGAGCGCAGAGATGCGAAGCCGTTCGACAGTGACCGCAGAGATCGTAAACCTTTTGACAGAGATCGTAAACCTTTTGACAGAGATCGTAAACCTTTTGACAGAGATCGTAAACCTTTTGACAGAGATCGTAAACCATTTGACCGCGACCGCAAACCATTTGACCGCGACCGTAAACCATTTGACCGCGACCGCAAACCATTTGACAGAGATCGTAAACCATTTGACCGCGACCGTAAACCATTTGACGGTGAGCGTAAACCATTTGACAGAGATCGTAAACCATTTGACCGCGACCGCAAACCATTTGACGGTGAGCGTAAACCATTCGACGGTGAGCGTAAACCATACAGTAAAGAGAACGCACCGGTATATTTTGACGAGAACTCATTCAAGAGTGACCGCAAACCGATTATGCGCGAAAGGCGTTCAAAAACGACTGCATCCACAGATAACTTCGACGGATCGGTTCGTCTAAATAAATTTATATCAAACTCAGGAATCTGTTCACGCCGCGAAGCGGACGAGTACATAGAGGCAGGTTTGGTAAGCGTTAACGGAGAGATTGTTACACAACTCGGCGTAAAGGTGAGTTACAACGATGATATCCGCTTTAACGGAGAGAGACTAAAAGGCGAGGAGAAGGTCTATATTCTTATGAATAAGCCTAAAGATTTTGTAACAACAATGTCAGACCCAAACGCAGATAAAACTGTTATGGATTTGATTGAGGGAAAATGTCCACAGAGAGTTTTTCCTGTTGGTCGTCTGGATAAAATGACTACAGGAGTGCTACTTCTTACAAATGACGGAGATATGGCCGAAAAGCTCACTCACCCTTCAAATTTACAAAAGAAAATCTACCACGTATTTTTAGATAAAAACCTCACAACTTCAGATTTTGAGGCAATTCTCAAAGGGGTAACTCTGGAAGATGGTCCTGTTCACGCAGATGCACTTTCGTATGTAGATGGAGATGAGAGTCAGGTCGGGCTCGAGATTCACTCCGGAAGAAACAGAGTTGTAAGAAGAATTTTTGAACATCTTGACTATAAAGTAAAAAAACTTGACAGAGTACTCTTTGCCGGGCTTACTAAGAAAAATCTCCGTCGCGGACAGTGGCGTTTTCTTACAGACCAGGAGGTTGCTATGTTAAGAATGGGTGCCTATGAGTAGAGAGATGGTAACAGATAAAATACATCGTTCAGGATTTGTCAACATTATAGGTAACCCTAATGTTGGCAAATCTACTCTTATGAATGCACTGGTTGGGGAGAGACTCTCTATTGTAACATCAAAGGCACAGACTACCCGTCACAGAATTATGGGTATCGTAAACGGAGAAGATTATCAGATTGTATATTCAGATACTCCTGGAATTTTGAAGCCCAACTACAAGCTTCAGGAGAGTATGATGAGTTTTGTAAACACCGCGATGTCTGATGCCGATGTTATTCTCTATGTGACAGATGTTGTAGAGAAAAACACCAAAAACATAGAGTACCTGGAGAGACTCAAATCTACCTCCGTACCTGTATTGCTGGTGATGAACAAAATTGACCTGAGTAATCAGGAGGATATAGAGAAACTTTATCAAACCTGGAAAGAGCTTATCCCTCAGGCAGAGATATTTCCGATATCGGCAACCGAAAAGTTCAATCTGGATCCGCTATTTAACCGGATACTGGAGCTCTTACCGGAGAACCCCGCCTGGTACGATAAAGATATCTTCACCGACAGGAACCTGCGCTTTTTTGCAAGCGAGATAATTCGTGAGAAGATTCTGCTAAACTACGGTAAGGAGATTCCCTACTGTACGGAGGTGGTTATTGACTCATTCAAAGAGCACGAAGGAATTCACCATATTGATGCAGTCATCTATGTAATGAGAGATTCTCAGAAGGGAATCCTCATCGGCAAAGGGGGGCTCGCTCTTAAGAGAGTGGGAACCCAGGCAAGAAAAGATATGGAGAGCTTTTTTGAAAAAAAGGTTTTTTTGCAGATATTTGTAAAGGTTAATCCGGACTGGCGGGAAGACAATAAAAAGCTCAAGCAGTTCGGATATATTCAGGACTAGAACACAACTTTATATTTGATAATGAGCAATCCAGATCTTGACTTTGATTTCGAGGCGGAAGAACCTTTGGAGAGTTCCGAACCCGCAGAGGGAAGTAAATACGACAAACTGATTAACGAGGGAGACAAAAGGTACAAACTTACCGGTATGTACAAAGAGTGGTTCCTCGACTACGCCTCCTATGTAATTTTGGAGCGTGCGGTACCCCATATAGATGACGGGCTTAAACCTGTCCAGCGGCGTATTCTTCACTCTATGAAGAGGATGGACGACGGCCGTTACAATAAAGTTGCCAACATCATTGGTCACACAATGCAGTTTCACCCTCACGGAGATGCATCTATAGGTGATGCACTGGTGCAGATAGGGCAAAAGGATCTTTTGGTAGATTGTCAGGGTAACTGGGGAAATACAATCACAGGTGACAGCTCGGCAGCTCCGCGTTATATTGAGGCCAGGCTAAGTAAATTTGCCAACGAGGTTCTTTTTAACGCAAAGACTACCAAATGGATGAAATCCTATGACGGCAGAAATCAGGAGCCTGTTAGCCTGCCGGCAAAGTTCCCGCTTCTTTTGGCAATGGGTGTAGAGGGGATTGCAGTGGGTCTTGCCTCCAAAATTCTTCCACATAACTTTAACGAGCTCATAGATGCATCTATCTCCTATCTAAAAGGGGAGAGTTTTGTTCTCTATCCGGACTTCCCTACCGGAGGTCTTGCAGATTGTACCAGATACAATAACGGGCTTCGCGGCTCCGCAATAAAAGTGAGGGCTAAAATCAGCAAACTGGATAAAAAAACACTGGTCATATCTGAGATTCCATTTGGCTTAACCACCACAAAGCTCATTGAATCAATACTAAAAGCTAACGACAAGGGCAAAATAAAGGTAAGAAAGGTAGACGACAACACCTCGGAAGGGGCCGAGATAGTTGTACATCTGCACAACGACATCTCTCCGGATAAAACTATAGATGCACTGTATGCATTTACGGATTGTGAGATCTCTATCTCTCCAAACTCCTGTGTGATAATGGATAGTCAGCCACACTTTATAGGTGTGGATGTAATTCTTCGTTACAATACAGACCACACCCGGGATCTTCTTCGGATGGAGCTGGAGATAAGGCTTGCAGAGTTGGAGGATAACTGGCACTACACATCTCTGGAGAAGATATTCTTTGAGGAGAGGGTATACCGGTTGTTAGAGAAGGATGCCAAGAACTGGGAGGAGCAACTTGTAACAATTGAACAGGAGCTCAAAAAATTTGAACCCAGACTCAAAAGAGAGGTGACACCGGAAGATGTTCTCCGGCTGGTAGAGAAGCCGGTTAGAAAGATCTCAATGTTTGATGTTAAGCAGCTCGAAGATGCTATCTCCAGAATAGAGTCGGAGATAACCGAAGTCAAATATAATCTGGAGCATCTTACTCAATATACCATAAAGCACTTTACTCAGCTAAAGAAAAAGTATGGCGCGAATTTCCCGAGAAAGACCGAGTTATGCAGTTTTGAGACTATCCAGGCGACAAAAGTTGTTGCTGTAAATGCCAAACTATATGCAAATATGGAGGAGGGTTTTGTCGGGATGGATCTTAAGCGGGACGAAAATGCTGAGTTTGTTTGTGAATGCTCCGATATTGACGATATCATAGTATTTCTTAAGAGCGGAAGGTATATCGTTACAAAGATTTCGGAAAAACAGTTTGTCGGTAAGGATATAATCTATGTGGGGCTCTTCACCAAAAATGATGAACGGACAATCTACAACGCTGTTTACAAAAACGGGAAAGGTGGAGAGGTTTATGTTAAACGCTTTGCCGTTTCCGGAGTTACTCGGGATAAAGAGTATGACCTTACCCAGGGTAAAGATGGGAGCCAGGTGCTGTGGTTTACGGCCAACCCTAACGGAGAGGCAGAGGTTCTCAAGATTTTTCTTAAACCAAGGCCTAAACTTAAAAAGCTCATTCTGGAGTTTGATTTCTCCAATCTTGCCATTAAGGGCAGGAGCTCTATGGGTAACATTTTAAGTAAAAACCCTATCCACAAAATTCAGCTTAAGGCCAAAGGTGTATCTCAGTTTGGAGGACAGTCTATCTGGTTTGACGGTGATATCAATCGCCTCAACACAGACTCAAGAGGTCTCTATCTTGGAGATTTTATGGCGAATGACCACATACTGGTAGTGTGCAAAAACGGAGAGTATTACACAACAAATTTTG
>Ga0351970_1011_pt1 | contig 41259 bp, 34 predicted proteins | sample BONcelFGM3001C10_FD_206752 | JGI IMG/M metagenome (GOLD analysis project Ga0351970, IMG submission 206752) | Enriched cells from coal bed in the Powder River Basin, Montana, United States - BONCAT cells FGM rep2 HSBNCT.FGM.300.1.C10 ...
ACGGAAAATCATCTGGAGAGAAGTCCTTGCCGGACAAAAAGCGTTCGACCAAACCGGTGAATGGCTTCCGCAGGAGACACTGGATGTCATCAACGAATACCTGGTAGCGATCAAGGGACCGCTGACAACCCCTGTTGGCGGCGGTATCCGTTCGCTCAACGTAGCCCTTCGCCAGATCCTCGACCTCTATACCTGTCTCAGACCGGTCAAGTACTTCAAAGGTGTTCCCTCCCCTGTGAAACACCCTGAGCTGACCGATATGGTGATCTTCCGTGAGAATTCTGAAGATATCTATGCTGGCATTGAATGGATTGCCGGGAGTCAGGAAGTTGAAAAGGTGATTGATTTCCTGATCAACGACATGGGCGTGAAAAAGATCCGTTTCCCCAAGACCTCTTCGATCGGCATCAAACCGGTTTCGAAAGAGGGGACCGAAAGGCTCGTTCGGGCTGCGATTGAATATGCCCTGAAGCAAGGGAAACCTTCGGTAACCATTGTCCACAAAGGCAACATTATGAAGTTCACCGAAGGGCAGTTTAAGCAATGGGGGTATGATCTTGCCGAGCGCGAGTTTGGCGACAAGGTCTTCACCTGGATGCAATACGACAAAATCAAGGATGCCCAGGGCGAAGAGGCAGCCAACAAGGCGCAGGATGAAGCCATTGCCGCTGGCAAGCTCATTATCAAGGATGTGATTGCCGACGCATTTCTTCAGCAGATCCTGACTCGTCCGGCCGAGTATTCGGTGATTGCAACCCTCAACCTCAACGGCGACTACATCTCCGACGCCCTGGCCGCAATTGTCGGTGGTATCGGCATCGCCCCCGGAGCCAACATCAACTACGTGACCGGCCATGCCGTGTTTGAGGCAACGCATGGAACAGCGCCCAAATACGCCGGCAAAGACCAGGTCAATCCGGGATCTGTCATTTTGTCCGGCGTGCTGATGCTGGAGTACATGGGCTGGCAGGAAGCTGCCGACATGATCGTGAAAGGGCTCGAAGGCGGCATCACCAACAAACGCGTCACCTACGATTTCCACCGCCAGATGGAGGGCGCCACCAAACTGAAATGCTCCGAATTTGGGGATGAAATCATCGCCAACATGTAAACAGGTTATGTAGGGGCAACCTGCCAGGTTGCCCCTACAACCAGGTCGCCCATTCAGAAATCGCATTAAATTCCGATTAAAATTTTTGTATGACATGGATGTTTATTCAATACGTTCCAATACCTTTATCATGCAATTCACGCGGTTCTTCTCATTAAAATTTTCCACTATGAAATCATCCCGGTTTTTCCTGCTGCTGGTGCTGAGTTGTATATGCCTTCTCAGTTGTAAAAAAAAGGACAATCCACCTGCAGACAACTATTCCCAGGACCTCCAGTACTCCCTGGATACCACCTGGCAGAACTTTACCGCTCAACTTCCCAATTACCAGGGAGGGCTTGGTGTCTACATCGTCAGCCCCAAGGGTACCTGGTTTGTATCTTCCGGCCTTGACGCCGGTGCATCAGCCGGATCTCATTTCCGGGCGGCAAGCATCACAAAGTCTTTCACCGCCGCAGCTATCATGCTCCTGGATCAGCAGGGGAAACTGAACATCGATGACACGGTTACTGACTTGATTCCTGGCACCGCGATGCCATATCTCCCCGATGATACCTCTTACCAGATTCCTTACAAGAACCGGATTACCATCCGGCAGCTGCTGGAGCACCGGGCCAATATTTTTGACCAGGTCAACTCGCCTATCCCGTATACCGTCAGTGCCTGGTATGCCGGGCAGTTTTACTCCATGGCCATCGTGATGCAAGTGGACCGGTACCACCAGTTCACGCTTGATGAGATGGCAAGGCTGATCTCCCGACACCAGCTTACTTATGGTGAGCCTGGCATTGAACACCGCTACAGCAACGGCGGGTATACCCTGCTGGCCAAAATCATCGAACGTGTGAGCGGGAAACCTTATCATGAATTCGTCACGGATGAGCTCCTGGTCAGCAACCAACTGAATGAAACCTCGCTGCCCTACCTTGGCTCCGATACGGCTTTGCCCACCCCATTCCTTCACGGATACCTCTATCAGAGCAGCACAGCGGTCGACATCACGATGTTCAACATGTCGTGCGCCATCGGTGAAGGCAACGTCATTTCCAGTTTCAGGGACCTGGTAACCTTTTACAGGAATCTCTTTACCGGAAAAGCAGGGTTGAATCCAACCCAGGTTTCCCGGATGATGGAGTGCCCGGTTTCCAATGAGTCCTATGGACTAGGGATCAAATACATCGAAGGGCTGGGGTACGGCCACACAGGGAGTCAGTTAGGCTACCTCGCGGTTGCCGTGTATGACCCCACAAACGATTGCATGATCATTTCAGAATCGACACTCTATCCACAGGACCAGCAGGCAAACAAAGCCCTGGGTAAAGAGGTGGTAGAGCTGCTGAAATCGATGAAACAAACTTTGGGGTACTGACCGGTTATTCCTATACAAACAGGAAACATTTCCCCGACAATAGATTAAGTGCCTTTCAGGGGATTTAAGGGTTCTCTGCGTCAGGAATATCCTCCTCCTTGGCGTTTCTGATCTTTTCGAGCAATTCGGGAGGAATCTCATCGGAATATTCCGTCTCTTCCACATCCTCATCGTTCGTGCCCCGGCCATATTTGAACCTGGGATTTTCCTGGGTTCCCAGCAAACGTATCGGGATCCCCACGATCCCGAGGGGAGGAAGACCCAGGCGGGTTTTGAGGTTGAGAGCTCCATCAAAGGTCGTCTCTCCCTCCACCCTGAAACGGAAACCCGAAATCTTCATTTTAGTCTTTTCCAGCGTGATGACATTGTTTTTGATGGTCGATCTGATCTCTACATTCGACAGGTCGGGGTTTTTGATCTTCTCTTTTTCCAGGTTCTTCGACATCGCAGTAAAGAGTTTGAGCCCCATTATTTTCACATGTTTCAGGGAGAGGGTCCCGCCTCCTTCCAGCGAGGGATAAATCGGATTCATGCCCCCGCTGAGCTTACCTTTAAGGGTATAGTCGAGGGAGACGATTCCTTCGCATTTGCCTGCGGATGAAGAGAGGTTCCGGAACAATTCCACCGAGTTGTAGGCCCGTTTAATGTCAAAATCCTCGGCCAGGATATGAAAGTCGAAGAATGCCCGTTCGGGCGAGAGGCTGCCATAGGTTGCATCCATTCCCACCCGGCATCCGGTGAGGGTAAAATTCAACTCTTTTAACAGGAGAAGACCCTGTTTGATCTCCACGGCCGAGGTGAGGCTGTCCAGGTGGAGGTCTTCAAAACGGACCTTGTTGGCCGTCACCTTCAGGCCAATCTCCAGGTTGTCGGGGATTACGATGACGCCGGGGGCTATTGAGTCGGATCCCGGATCCCGTTGCTTCACTTCGCTCGCAATGACAGTGCCGGATGGTTGAGGGTCGGTTTCCGAAATGAATTCGTCCACCAGCAGGAAATCCGATGCGAAGGTAAACCTTCCCTTCAGCAGCTGGTTGTCTGCAAGCACATAGTTGACGACGTTGTTCAGGTAGCCATTCAAGGTGATGTCAGATTCACCATAACGGGCAACAAATCTGTCGAACCTGACGCTGTCATTTCTGAAGGAGAACAACCCTGATTGCAGAATCAGGGATTTCGGGAGATAACCGGAGGATAGTGCGATATTTTTCAGTTCCAGCGTTCCGCGGTTCTGAAGGCGGTCGAGCCGCCCTTCCATAGCATCCCGCTGGGTTCCTTTCAGGTGAAGGTCGGTCGTGATATGACCCGCCAGATCCATTCCCTCCCGGGAGAAGAGATGATAGATCCTGGCAAGGTCCACAGATCCTCTGGAGAAAATGTTGTACCTGACATTCCCTGGAGTGGATAATTCTGCGCTCAGGCTGAAAGGATTACCCTCAAAGGAAAATGTGAGTGGATTTATGATTAGCCGGGACCCGGAGAGGTCGCCGGTTTCATTCGTGACAACGGCCATCAGGTTGATCTGTTCGACCGGAAGCGGATAATACCTGGTCTGCAGGGAGCCCTCTTTGACGGTGAGGTTGAGTGTGGTTATAGGGAAGCGCTTTTTTTCTGGCATGTAGTTCCCCTGGATATCCAGGTCAAGCTCGACCATACCAGCCAGCTTCAGACTGTCCATGGGGATCACCTGTTCCAGTTCAGCCAGGTTCAGGTGGGTGAAAAGGTGCGATTCCAACGTCATGTTTGTCAGCTCCTTGAGCCGGAAATATCCCTCCAGTTGATTGTCGAGGAAGCTTGCTTTCAGGTTTTGCAGCTCCAGGGTAAGAGTTCTGTAATCATGACGGGTGGTTTCGACATCCAGGTCGAACGAAATACCGGAAATGGCATCAGGAAGTTCCCGGTAGCGAAAATACCCATCGGTCAGTCTGGAACTAAGGGAGATGTCGGGAATGCGCAGCACCACGGTATCCGGTTTCCGGCTCTCGGGGTTCTGCCCTGTGGCAAACTCCCCCTGGGCTTTCAGCTTCGTGGAGAAAAAGCCTTTGAGATCCATGTCGCGCAATCCGAATCCTTTCGTCCAGTTCTCCAGGTTGACTTTGACATCTGCCTTGGCCGACAGCCACAAGGTATTGGTGCTCACCAGCCACAGGGATCCGCTGAGGTACTCTTCACCGAACTGGGAGAAGAGGGCTAGAAAGAAGGAGTACCCATCGGACCTGAAGGTGAGCTCGCCCCTGAACTCAAACGGGACTTCCTTGATGAACAGGTTGTTCTTCTCAAACTTCATCTCCAGCGTACTCATGTTGATGCTGGTTGTGAGTTCGGCCTTCACCGGTTTGGAGAGGAGATAAGGTGTGTTGTCGAAGAAGAGGTCGAAGGAATCAATCTTAACGCTGGAGGTCAGCCTGAGAATATCTCCGCTGACTAGGTTGCTTTTTCCACGGTAGTTGATCCCATGCGCTACCATTTTCAACGGGATCGAGGGATCGGAATAGATGAAGTCGGTTTGGATGACGTCGATTTGTCCGATCTTTATCACGGAGTTCCCCGATGAAGCCGTGTCAGCTGTTTCAGTTGTGTCGGATGATGTACGAAAGACCTCGAAACTGGAAGTTCCATTTTCAGTGTACTGGATCAGGATTTTACCCTGGTTGAGGTACAGACGGGTGATCTCCACAGGACCTCGGACCAGGCTCAGCAAGTCAACCCCGAAGGAGATCTCCCGGGCCCTGATCAGGGTATCCTGCTGGAACGGGGATGAAGAGATGAGGGAGAAATCGGTCAGGGTTACCGTAAGATGCGGAAAATGGCGGAAAAAGGAGACATCCATCTCCGAGAAGTTCAGCTCTGTGGTGAGGGCTTCGTTAGCCGTTTGCTTTAAGATCTGAGCAAATTTCTCCCTGAAAAGAAAAGGAGTAAGGATCAGGAAGATCAGGACGACAGCCACCACAGAGAGGGATATTCCGGTTATTGTCGCAGCTTTTTTCATAATCTTATGGTTTGGGCGGGTTTGGAACCCGCCCTTACTCTCTATTCCTTCTCAAACCCGAATTTCCAGGCCAGGGCCGCGAGGATAGCGCCGGCAACGGGAACCACAACCACAGCCAAAGAACACAAGGCTGAAGGTCCCGATAAATTCTGCTGCATACTTTTTTATAGGGTTTTGTTTTAATGAATACCAGGATGAACACCTTGTACAAATATATTAAGAGTTAAATTGAAATCACAGGAATTTATTTTGCTTCTTACTGCTTAATACCGTTGCAAAAGACACGTGGATTTTGTTTTGCTCTACGTATAACCTTTCTCCTCTTTTTTGGATTAATGGTACATTATTAATCTAAATCGCACCATGACTCAAAGTAACAGAGTAATGCTTCCTGATGAGGTTGTCATGCGTAGGGGCGGGTTCCAAACCCGCCCCTACTGGTATGCTGTATTAAGGTGATGCTGGATATGGACCTGGCGGAGCTTTATGGGGTGGAAACAAAGGTGCTTAAACAGGCAGTGAGAAGGAATATTGAACGGTTCCCTGAGGATTTTATGTTTGAGCTGACATCTGTTGAATATTAAGATCATAAGAATATTTGTCAGACTCAGAGAGATGATCATGGCTAACAAAGATATTCTCTTAAAACTGAAAGAGTTTGAAAAAAATTTGTCTGATCATGATGATAAAATTCGTTTGATCTTTGAGTATTTGAAACAATTGGAGAAAACCAGTTGCCCGCTTTTTCCTATCTTTACCTCTCTTTTTCACCCCACCTCCATGGGCAACCTGATCCAATCCCTCCGCCGGATCCCTTACTGGGCATATCTGCTCGTGTTCATGGTTATTTTTGTAAACGCGCTTTTTCTTCATTACAGGATTAACCAGCCAAAAACCGGAGAGATTGAACATTTTAGAAATGGTTATTGGGTGATTACCTCCATCGAACCTGGCAGTCCGGTCAGCAGAGCAGAAATCAAAATTGGCGACACTATTGTCTCCTGCAATTCATACTCTCTTGAAGAGTGGCACCTCTTTTGGCACGGCCAATGGGCAGGAGATACGCTGATCTTCGGAATGCTTAGGAATAACCTGGAGGTAGGGATTCCGGTAATCACAGTTTCTGCAATTTCTTCAACATTTGGATTTTTCCTGACGGCATTCATATTAATTGTTATTTTCAGTATTGGCAGTTTGTACCTCCTTTATAAAAAGCTACATGACAAGGCGGTTAAACTTTTTTTTATCTATTTTCAGCTTCTGCTGATCTCTTATATTGCCATATTTCTCCCTTTTACCGTTCCTTTATCCATAGTTGCCACTATGGCTTTCATCATCAGCGGAAGCCAGTTAACTCCTAGTCTGATCCATTTTTATCTGCTGTTTCCAAAACCTTCCCTGCTTTATACCAGGATCAGGTATCTTCCTGCAATTTTTTACGGTTACGGAATTATGGGTGCTATAATTACCTCAGTAGTCTATCTGAGGTATCTTTTCTTTCCATCTGAGGCTGCTGATTCTTTTTTCATAATGACCATCCAATTTTCACTTTATTCATTAGCCGCGACCTTTTTCATTGCGATCCTCATTTCCCTGTTCCAGTACATTACAATGAAAAATACCTTAGCCCGGAATCAGGTATTGCTTCTCTTCATTGGTTCTTTGGCTGCATTTACCCCACTTATGATCTTGACATTCTTTTACGATTGGATGTCAGGACTTTCGTATCCAGTCTCATTTGAATTATTACAAACAATTGGTTATCTGATTCTGGTTATATGCATCCTTATTGCCATATTCCGCTACCGGATCTGGGATGTAGAGGTATTCATCCGGAAAGCATTGCTATACCTGGTCGCTACTGCATTCATTATCCTTTTCTACCTTGGAATGATCTGGCTGGTGGATCAGTTCGTTTTCCGGGAGTCAGAACTCACCAGGTTCCTGGTACTGGGTCTTTCTGTCATCCTCTTCCTGGTATTGCGTGACCGGATCCAACTGCTGATCGACCGGCTCTTTCAGCGGGAAACCTACGATTCTGCCACGGTGGTTTCCGATTTCGAAGGAAAGCTGTCGGGGGTTTACCGGATGGAAGAGCTAAAACAAAAAATCGTATTGGGATTGAATGATATTTTTCATTTTAAGTCCTTTGTATTTGTCCTGAAACGGACCGGGCTGATTTATGAGCCTGCCTTTGTTTACGGGGAGAATGGCCAAGGGACCAGATCAGCCTGCGAAATACCCCCTGAATTTGAGGAGAAACTCCGCAGATCAAAGGTCTTTTCTCCGGAGGAACTGAACAGCAAACCTCCCCTTCCTGAAATGTCAAACACAGAGTTGATTGTTCCTATGGTAACGGAAGATAAGGTGAACGGGTTCTTCCTCTGTGGATCAAAACGGTCGGAAAGATCCTATTCCCTGCAGGACATCCGCGTACTTTCCACACTCGCGCGGAGGGTAGTTTCCCTTTTACATACCGCAACCCTTTACCAGAAAGATCTCGACCGGCAACTGATGCTGGAGCGGGAACGAACCCGGATCTCGCAGGACATGCACGACGACGTGGGCGCCAGTCTAACACGAATCACCATCCTGAGTGAACTGGCGAAAAATAATCCGGATACTGTTGGAGAGACCAGGCAATGGCTGTCGCAGATCAGCGACACCTCCCGCGGGGTGATGGAGGAGATGAGCCAGATCATCTGGGCGCTGAACCCTAAGAACGACACGCTCGAAGGACTGATCGCCTACATCCGCCGGTTTGCCACCGAATACCTTGAACCAACCTCCATCGCCTGCATCTTTGACCTTCCTGAAACATTGCCAAACCTCCCGCTGACCGTCGAGGTGCGGAGAAATATTTACCTGGTTGTCAGGGAGGCGTTGCACAATGTGGTGAAACATGCCGGGGCGACGAAGGTGAAAATCAGCCTCACCCCCCAACCCCCTCTCCTTCAAGGAAAGGGGGAGAAGTCCTTTACTCTCACAATCCGCGACAACGGCAAAGGCTTTGATCCTGCAGCCCTGGAATTTCCGGGCAACGGGATCGTCAACATGAAGAAGCGGATGCAGGAGATCGGGGGGGAGTTGAAGATCAAATCAACGACAGGCAAAGGGACGGAAATACTACTTGTTGGTGATTATAAGGTAATTTGACCCTACTACCCGATTATCTTCAGAAGGATTTGGTCTATAGATCCGGTAAGGTAAAATGGTAAATTAATAAGCGTGAATTCCTTTCCGGAAACCGTTCTGGTCTGTTCAATAGTAAACATTCCCGAATATATCCTGATTGCGTAGGGATGAGGTGCTTTATCAACAAACTGATGTAACGACCGAAGCCTGCCGGTGGCTCCAGACTTCACTTCGACAGGGAGCATAAGATCCTGATAGGTATAAATATAATCAATTTCCGATTGGGTATTCAGTTCATCCCTGCTCCAGTAATTCAGGCCAGCAAGGACGGAAAAATCAATCGCCAGAAGCTCCTGCCCCACGATATGCTCCGCAACTCTTCCCCTCCATGAATCCTCGATCAACAGCGAATTAAATACATCTTTCTGAATGCCGGCGATACAATTCACCATTCCGGTGTCAACCATCTGAAGCCGGGGCGATCGGTACTTGATGTTTAAGGGAAGTCGGGTATTTACAACTGGTAAGACCAATTTAAGCAACATGGTTTTCTCAAGGATCCTGAATGCTTCGCTTACCTCTCTTGACCTGTAAGGAGAACCCCCAAACCCTGAATAGGTAATCCTGCTTGCGGCATACGCAAACGAATGCCGGATGATATGCCGTATGATTTTATCCAGAGTTGAATTACGCGCATATTTTTCCACGTCATCCAGATAGGATACGAGCAGATTGTCGTAGATGGATTTTAATTTGACAAGATCACGGTTTTCGGAATAGTTTGCGACAATCTCCGGCATGCCACCGACCAGCATGTATGCCTTAAAAAGGTTTGTCAGTCGCTCATGAGCGTATACCGGAAAGGGATATTCCTCCAGAACCTCAAGATTTTTTATTTCACCGGTAGCCTGCAAATATTCACGGAAAGAACATGGTCTGAGGGCAAGATATTCCACTCTTCCCACAGGGAAACTGATCTGTTTATCTAAAAGTGACTCAAGTAGGGAACCTGCAGCGACCACGAAAAGTTCGGGGGCTTCTTCATAAAAATACCTGAGAACGCTAACCGCCTTTGACGAATTTTGTATTTCATCAATGAATATAAGTGTTTCACCTGCATCCTTTGCCTTCGATTTATTGTAAAAAATTGCGTCAATCAATCCCTTGATGGAATAATCCTTCTCAAAGAGACTTCTGTCTTCCGCTTTTTCAAGATTAAGATAGATGTACTGATCAAAATACGTTGCAAACATATTGACAACCGAAGTTTTACCAGTTTGCCTGGCGCCCCTTAGCACAAGCGGCTTACGGTCTTTGTTCTCTTTCCAGGCGTGAAGGCGGTTTAAAATATCTCGTTGAAACATACCAAAGTTGTTAAGAATACGGGGTTAAATATACAACAATTTGTAATAACTAATAAGATAATATCTAAGTATTTTGTAAAGATTAAGTACATAAACAGCGATTGATTGTTAAATACTACTTTTTGGTGATATCTTTACCCCTTCATTCGTTGTAATTTAGCCATTCAATCTTCTCTGATGACTTACCCCGAGAACGATACCCGTAAAACCATCCGCATCGCTATTGTAGAAGATGACAAAACAGTGCGGGAGGGATTGCAGATGCTCCTCAATGGTTCGCCCGGTTTCGTCTGTGTTGCTGCATATGGCAACGGAGAGGATGCGCTACAAGGGATCCCGGAAATTATGCCGGATGTGACGCTCATGGACATCAACCTTCCGGGCATCAACGGGATCGAATGCATCCTGAAACTGAAAGAACTGGACCTTCCCCTGCTGTATATCATGCTCACAGTATTTGAAGACCCTGATGCCATATTTCAATCCCTTTCGGCCGGAGCCTGCGGCTATCTCCTCAAACATACACCTCCTGTTAAGCTCCTCGAAGCGATCCAGGACGTGTTCCGGGGCGGTTCTCCGATGTCGGGGGAGATTGCACGAAAGGTTGTTCAGTCTTTTCAGCAGCCGCCAACCAAACCCAGTACCTCCGTCAACCTCACCAAACGGGAGGAGGAGATCCTCAGTTTCCTTGCGCAGGGCTATTTTTACAAGGAGATTGCCGCATCCCTTAACATCAGCGTGGAGACCGTCCGTACACACATCCGGAACATCTACGAAAAACTCCAGGTGCGCACCCGCACCGAAGCGGTACTGAAATACCTCAAGAAGTAAACTCCCAGATATTTTCCCTGGTCACTGTTTGAAATTCTGCTTCTGGATAAGCATTTTTAAATTCTTTGATGACCCTGGATTTCGCCGAAGCGTTGAGTTTGAATTCAACTGCGATCAATTTTCCTCCCTCTTCTTCAATATAATCCACCTCTTTTTGGTCATATGTCCTCCAGAACCAGCTATTTACAAACCGCCTGTGATTCATGTTAAATTTCATCCGTTCAACAATGCAAAAGTTTTCCCACATCCCCCTTGTGTCGCTTCTGAGATTCAGGGGATTGAAATTCCTGATCAAGGCATTTCTTATTCCTAAATCATTGAAATAGATCTTTTGTCCTTTGACAATCTCTTTTCTGAGATTTCTGCTAAATGAACGTAATCTGAAAATGACAAATACTTTTTCGAGCAATTCGATGTAGCGTTGAATGGTTGGTACAGTCTCCCCTAATAACCGCGACAGTTCATTCAAAGAAACCTCATTCCCAACTTGCAATGCCAATGCATTTAACAGGTTTAGGAGAAGATTCGGGCGTTTGATCTGTTCAAATTGCAGGATATCCTTATACAGATAATTACTGGCAATCTGATTTAACTCCTCGATGGCTTCGTTCTCCGGTTTTCCGTAAACTTCAGGATATAAACCAAACCGTAATATCATGTCCAGGTTCGCATTTACTTCAATCCTGTCGGTGTGATTCATCACCTCCATCAGTGAAAATGGTAATAATAAATATTCTCTCGATCTGCCTGTTAGCGGTTCGGAAATCCGGTTTCCAAGTTCAAAGCTTGATGAGCCTGTTGCGAGGATTTGAATTTCAGGGAACGTATCAGAGATTATCTTCAGGATCCGACCAATATCATTGATCTGTTGTGCTTCATCCAATACGATAAGCTTGTAATTCCCTAAAAACCCTTTTAGCGATCTGCTGTTGGTTGTTTCGAGGGCCATTTTATTTTCCAGCAGTTCACAATTAATATAGCGGCTATTTTCATGAAGACCGAGCAATTGTTTTGATAACGTAGTCTTGCCAACTCTTCTTGGCCCATATAGAATGATGACCTTTCCTTTGAAAAGCTGTTGTTCGATGATACCCTGAATTTCACGTCGGATCATAATAGAGTAATTTTATAACTTTACAAATATAGCAAAAAATATAAAGTATGCTTTATAAATTTACAATAATATTGTTTATATGTGAAAATACTACTAAAAGGGGATTGTTTCACCCTATCCGGGAAATGTACCTTTGAATAAAGAAAAGCGACCATGAAAAAACTTTACATCCTTTTAATTGCGATTTTTGGATTAAATGCAACACATGCACAATGGGTACCACAGAATTCTGGAACAACCAATATCCTTTATTCCGTCTGCTTCACTGATGCGAATACGGGATATATAGGTGGATCGGACTCCCATCTTTTAAAAACATTAGATGGAGGAACGACATGGGATACTACATATACCCTTGCCGGGCCAGGTTTTAACTCTGTATTCTTTACAGATGCTAATACAGGTTATGCAGCGGGTGAAGGTTTTTTATTTAAAACCATCGATGCAGGATTAACCTGGACTAATCAAATGATCTTTATTGGTGAACATCCTTCCGTTTTTTCACCGATGCAAATATTGGATATCTTGTGTATTTAGAGACTTCTGGATGGTATTACTATATCCTAAAAACCATTGATGGTGGTACAACATGGTTTGGTGTATCGAAAGGTCCAGAAGAGCTGTTCTTTTCATTTTTTTTTACCGATGCAAGTACAGGATATGCTGTAGGTACTTCTATCATTAAGACTACTGATGGAGGTATGACCTGGAATACTGTTTTAAATTTACTATCTGATCAGCTAAAATCGGTTTTCTTTACCGATGCCAATACAGGATATGCAGTAGGGTCTTCAGGGACAATTATTAAAACCATCGACGCAGGTTTAACTTGGGATGCTCAATCAATCGGAGCAACATTGTACTTAAATACGGTTTATTTTACGGATGCCAATACAGGATATGCAGTTGGGTCTTCAGGGACAATTATTAAAACCATCGACGCAGGTTTAACCTGGGATGCTCAATCGAGCGGAACTACCAGTTGGTTAAACTCAATTTACTTTCCAACATTTGATACTGGTTACATTGTTGGCGACAATGGCACTATTCTTAAAACCACTAATGGCGGAGGTTATCCTGTCGGGCTTAATGATCAACAGCAAACTGCAAACACGCTGACCATCTACCCCAACCCCGCATCCACCACCATCACCATCGAAACCCCTTCCAAATGGTCCCTTTCCATCCTGAATTTTACCGGGCAACAACTCTTGCAACAGGGAATAACAGAATCAACCACCACGTTAGATGTCAGCGGATTGCCAAGTGGTATATACGTCGTGAAGCTGGCTGGAGAGAAAGGGATGCAGGTTGGGAAGTTCATTAAGCATTAAGCCGAAAGATAATTTAGTCAATGACGTAAAAACTCACCAAATGAAATATCCATACAAACATCGTTCATACCAACCGATAATGATAATAATGGATATTCCTTGTGACCACTGAAATCAAAATTATTAACACATGAAAAACTTTTACATCTTATGGGTTGCTTTGCTTGTGATGAACAGTGCAATGGCACAAAGCTGCCTGCCCGATGGCATCACTTTTTCAACGCAGGAACAAATTGATAATTTCCAGACCTTATATCCTGGATGCACGGAGATTGAAGGGGATGTTACAATTTCGGATAACTGGAATGGCTACATTACAAATCTCGATGGGTTAAGTGTTCTGACTTCCATCGGGGGGAGCCTGGAAATTTATGGCAACAGCCAGCTGTCGGATCTGTCCGGATTGGGCGCATTGACTTCAGTTGGAGGGACTCTCAGCATTGGCTACCATCCATTATGGAGCGGATCTGGTTATGGCAATGCTATATTGCCCAGCCTGAACGGGCTTGAATCCTTGACTGATATTGGTGGTAATCTCAATGTAATTGGCAATGATTCCCTTACCAGTCTGACAGGTTTGAATAACCTGGTTTCGATTGGAGGAGGTATAGTTATTTATGAAAATAGCACACTGACCAGCCTTACCGGGCTGGAAGGGCTGACAAGCGTTCCAGGCAGCATTGTTCTGGGTCATTTCGGCGATCTTGGGATGTATTATGGCAACCCGCTATTGCCTAATCTAACCGGACTGGATAACCTGGCCCATATCGGCGGTGACTTGTATATCCTGGCTTCCAGTTCCCTCCTTGACCTTACAGGATTGGAAAGCCTGGAAAATGTCGAAGGCACCCTTAGAATATCTGAAGTTCCATTGCTATCCAGCCTTTCCGGTTTAGAGAACCTGACATCAACTGGAGGATTGACCATAGGAACGCCGCTGACCACCCTGAACGGACTGGAAAGCCTGACCTCTATCGAAGGAAACCTGATCATTGAAGGGAATCCTTATTTAACAAGCCTGACCGGGCTGGATAGTCTTGTTTTCATTGGCGGCTTTTTAATGGTTGGTAACTGTGATGATGGGTACACCAATCCATCACTTATAAACTTAACGGGCCTTGGTTCACTAACCTCTATCGGAGCCGGCTTGATTATCCAATATAACGATAGCCTGGTTAGCGTTGATGGGATGGAAAACCTGGCCTTTCTGGGAGGTGACCTTAACATCTATAACAATCCTATGCTATCAAACTGCTCAGCAATGGGTATTTGCGATTATCTATCCATGCCCAACGGGACTGTTAATGTTTACGATAATGCCCCCGGTTGCCATGATCCGCTGGAAATAGCTGAGGGCTGTGGAGTTACCTTGCCCTGCCTGCCCTATGGAAATTACTATTTTTTCACACAGGCTGATATAGATAGTTTTTTCGTCAATTACCCGGGTTGTGAAGATCTGGAAGGAGATGTCCTCATTGAAGGGGAAGACATCACAAATTTACACGGGTTAAGTACGTTGACCTCTGTAGGTGGAGACCTTGAAATTTTAGGCAACAACTCCTTGATTGACCTGATTGGCCTGGATAGTCTTACGTATGTCGGAGGAAACCTTACTTTATCATATAATAATAACCTTGTTTCTTTATCTGGTTTGAATAATTTAAGTGCTATCAATGGAAGCCTGATTTTAGGTTTTCCTACTCCAGGAAGCAATCCTGGCCTGGTCAGTCTGACTGGGCTTGAGAACCTGACTTCTGTCAGCGTGGATCTTTGTATTCGTCATAACCCTCTCCTAACCTCCATGAATGGCCTCAACAATTTGTCCTCAGTAGGTGGAAACCTTATCATCGACGGAAACAATCTCCTGTCAAACCTGGCAGGACTGGAAAACCTTGTTGCAGTCGGGGGTAGCGTAAGTATCGGCAAATATTGGAGCAGCAATCCTTCCCTTGTCAGCCTGGCCGGGCTGGACAATCTGGAATCCATCGGAACAGACTTGTTGATTGAAAAGAATTCATCCATGACCAGCCTCTCGGCACTGGAAGGTCTGTCCTATCTTGGAGGTAGCCTGAGTATCGGGTATAACTCTTCCTTAAAGGATCTTTCAGGGCTTGAAGGGCTGAATTCTCTCGGTGGTGACCTGCAGATTGTTGGTAACGATTCCCTGGTCCAGCTGACCGGTATGGAGAACCTGACCTCTTTAGGGGGTGAACTCTTGCTAGGAGGGAATAATGCCCTCACCAATCTTGAAGGCTTGAATAATCTGGATACGGGATCCATCACCGATTTAACTATAATAGAAAATCCTTTATTGACAACCTGCGAAATTGAAAGCATATGCTCTTATCTGGCCAATCCAAACGGAATTGTTGACATTTATGGCAACGCGGAAGGTTGCAACAATCCATACCAGGTAGCAAATGCATGTAGCATGGTCTTGCCTTGCCTTCCATTAGGTAACTACAATTTCTATTCCCAGGCCGATATTGATGAGTTCGAATCGTATTCAGATTGTACCGTACTGAATGGAAATGTTTTAATACAAGGTGATGATATTAACAGTCTAAACGGCTTGAGCAGGGTTACTAAAATCACAGGAGGATTGAGATTTGAAAGTAATCCTTCCTTATCAAGCATCTATGGTCTTCATAACCTGGATTCGATCGGTGGAGAGTTATCTTTTAACGCCAATAATACACTGCAAGAACTGACAGGATTCGAAAAGCTCAAAACTATCGGTAGCCTCGACATTACAGCTAATCATACGCTGTCGAGCCTTACCGGCCTGGAGAGTCTGACCACAATCCGTGGTAAAATAACCGTTGGCAGTTACAACAGTTCATTAAAAAGTTTGCAGGGGCTGGAAAATGTCAATGCCAGTCTAATCACCGATCTAACAATCATCTATAATAATTTACTGTCCGATTGTGCTGTGCGGAGCATCTGTGATTATTTAGCCAATCCGACGGGCACCATCACGATTTATTTGAACGACCCCGGTTGCAACAACCAGGAAGAGGTTCAGGCTGCATGCGATACATTAGGGGTTGATGAGGTTCCCGTTCAGCGTTCGATGTTCAGCGTTCAATGTTCACCAAACCCGTTCCATTCGGTTGTTACCTTTGAATATGAACTTGGAGAAGGTGAGGCCGTTATTTTGTCGATATTCAACAGCATTGGCAGGAAGGTTGAAACCCTGATCAACGAGCGTCAGTCAAAAGGAACGCATCTGGCACACTGGGACGCAGAAAACTCTCCTGCGGGGATCTATTTTTACCGGATTCAGGCTGGGAACGAGATGGGGAGCGGGAAGCTTATCAAATGGTAAAATGGTAAAATGCAAAATTATTTCACCAGTTTACATTTTACCATTTTGCATTTCTGCCAACTGGGAACTGCTGACTGCAAACTTATTAACACCTGATATCATGAAAACAACACTTACAACTTTAGCATTGATCACAATGCTTGCTCTCCTTCCGGGATGGAACGGGATCTTCGCCCAGGATCCATACCCGTTGGATTTCCATGCCTATACCTATAATCCCGTTTTGACCCGCGGTAATCCGGGTTCTTACGATGCCGACTTACTGCTTGGTGCTTATGCCTTTTGGTATGACGGGTACTTTTACCTATGGTATACGGGAAATGCTGGTATCTGCTACGCCTGGTCTCACGATGGGTATGAGTTTCACAAGGGGATGGAGAATCCAATATTCACCCCTTCATTGAGCGGTTTTGATTCCTACCAGGTCTCAGGGCCGGTGTTTCTGGAAACCACTACGGAGTGGGTCATGTATTACTGTGCCCGGGAAGATCCTGGCTGGGGCCCTGGTCAATTCATCGGCCGTGCAACCGCAGGCAGTCTCATCGGTCCGTGGGAGCGCTCCCCCGACCCGGTTTTGTCAGTAGGCAGCGACGGGGAATGGGATATGGGGTTCATTACCCCGCACAATGTGTTTCCCTTGGATACGGGTGGCTTTATCATGTTTTATTCGGCATCGGATGATATAGTAATCGGATTGTATAAAATCGGCATGGCTACCTCTCCGGATGGCATCATCTGGACAAAGTATAACGATCCGAACACCCCTTTTGCTCCCTATGAGGAGAGTGATCCCGTGCTCTGGACCGGAGACCCCGGAGAATGGGACGATGCCATGGCAGCCTATGGCACGGTCATTAAAAAGTCTGACCACTATGAGATTTACTATACCGGCAGTCAAAATGGCGTGGAGGGCGAGATCGGTTTCGCTTCAAGTACTGATGGAATCACCTGGCAGAAATGGCCCGGAAATCCGATATATATTCCTGCAGATGATCCATATGCTGTGTCGATCAATAGCCTGTTCTTCGAACTGCCCAGCCTGCTGGTGTATAATGATGTTGTCTTTATGTACTATGATTATGGCATTTTTGAAAATTCGATTGGTATGGCAACTGCCGATGTTTGGACAAGAGCAGGTGAGAACCGAAGTACGAACGCCGATCTTCGAGTGACGATTTATCCGAACCCCGTTTATCAATCCACCACTTTCTCCTATTCATTGAAAGAGCCGGGAGAAGTGACCATTCAAATCTTCGACAGTTTCGGCCGGTTAGTTGATGAACCACTAAACGCTTATCAGCAAAAAGGGGAGCAACAGGTTTATTGGAATGCTGAAGGCTATCCTGCCGGGATATATTTTTACCGGCTCCGGGCGGGGAATAAGGAGGGAAATGGGAAGATTGTCAAATGGTAAAGCTTGTTGCGAGGAGCAGAGCAACGCGGCAATAGCAAAATCGTAAAATGCAAAATTATATTACCATTTTGCCATTTTACCATTTTGCATTTAGGGGCTACTCGTCAAACACCCCAATATGCCGCGCAATCACCAGCCGCTGGATCTCAGAGGTTCCTTCTCCGATCTGCAGCAGGCGCTGGTCACGGTAGAAGCGCTCAATGGGGTAATCTTTCATCAGGCCGTAGCCTCCGTGGATCTGAACTCCCTCGTCGGCCACCTCCTTGGCGATCTCCGAGCAATAGAGTTTGGCCATTGCTGCTTCCTTGGCATAGGGTTTTCCGTTAGTCTTAAGCCAACATCCTTTGTATAGCAGGTTTCGGGCCAGTTCGATCTTGGTAGCCATATCCGCCAGTTTGAAAGCGTTGACCTGAAAGTGACCGATGGGTTTGCCGAATTGCTTTCTCTCTTTTGAATACTGCAGCGACATCTCAAAGGCTCCCTGTGCACAACCGAGTCCCATCGCCCCTATGGCCAGGCGGCCGCTGTCGAGGGTGTTGAGCATGATCTTCGACCCTTCACCCCGTTTGCCAAGGGTATTGGAGAGCGGAACACGGCAGTCGTCGAAATAGAGTTCGGCGGTATCGGAAGCCCGCCACATCATCTTGCCGTGCATGGGAACCCTCTTGAATCCAGGTGTATCGGCATCCACGAGGATGGTGGTAAACTCTTTTTTCCCATCTTTCTCCCCCGAAACAACCTGCACCGTAGCTCCCTTGTTGATAGAGGAGGCGCCGTTTGTGATGAAGATCTTTGATCCGTTGATCACCCATTCGTCCCCTTCAATACGGGCTGTGGTTTTGGTCCCTCTTGAATCGCTTCCGGCATCGGGCTCGGTCAGGCCGAAGGCCCACAATGCCTCCCCGGAGGTGAGCATAGGAATGTATTTTTGCTTCTGCTCATCTGTCCCGAAGTTCATGATCGGACCCATTCCCAGGGAGATGTGAGCCGCCAGCGTAGCTGCATGCGAGCCGTCGACACGGGCAAGCTCTTCCACAGCGATCACATAGGCCAGCATGTCCATCCCCGAACCTCCATATTCGGTAGGTGCAATCAGGCCAAAGAGGCCAAGTTCTCCCATGCGTTTGGTAAGCGGAATTGAGAATTCTCCTTTTTCATCCAATTCCTGTGCTACGGGTTTGATCTCCCGTTCGGCAAAGTCCCGGACAGTCTTCCGGATCATTTCGTGTTCTTCGGTAATATACATAAGCGATTAGGGATTAGCGATTAGCGATTAGGAATCCGGCATCTGGTATCCAGCATCCAGTATCCAGTATCACAAAGATAAAATTTCTCACCGATATATCTCATTCGCAATCTTAATTGAGTCGTTTAAAAGGGTAGGTTCCAGCGGATTCACAATTTGTTTTTCATGCAGAAACCTAACCAGGTCCTGGGTCGCCAGGTTGCCCATCAGTTCGTGACCCGACATGGGGCATCCGCCGAAGCCGTTCATTACGGTATCAAACCGGCGGCATCCTGCTTGGTACGCAGCGTCCACTTTAGCTGCCCAGTCGCCCTTACCGTGATGAAGATGCAGTCCGAATTCCAGGTCGGGGTATTCCTGCATAATTGCCGTAAAAACCTGATTGATCAATTCAGCATCAATTTCAAGAGAGACGTTGGACAAAGGAATGATCTGCGCACCGATGGTCCGGAGTTTGCCGATCCATTCCAGCAACAGGTCGAGGTTCCAGGCGTCACCGTATGGGTTTCCATATGCATAAGAGATATAGATCACGGCTTTTTTCCCATATTTATCGCTCAGGTTGAGAACCTCAGCTGTTGTTCCATATACCTGGTCAACAGTAGCCCGAACGTTCTTCTCCAGAAACGATGGAGTAAAAGAAAAAGGGTAGGAAAGGGTTGTCACCTCTACCTTGGGTGCCACCATTTCGGCACCCCTCCGGCTCATGACAAGGACCATCCGTTCAGAGTTCGAATTTGTAAAATCGAGTTGTCCGATCAGGTCCATGGCATCCGCCATCTGGGGAACCACCCGCGGATTGACAATACTTCCCAGTTCCACTGTATCAAAGCCGACTTTAAGGAGTTGATTTATAAACCGTATCTTAGCAGAAGTTGGAATGAAATTGTCCACTCCCTGCATTCCTTCCCTCGGTGATTCGACGATTTTGATCATTTCCGTCCCGACAATGATTTCGGGATCCGGCCATTGCGGATCGATTCAGAACGCAGGCGCCGGCCTGTGATGCGCTCTACCATGCCGCCAATTTCCAGCACTTTGTCTATATCCAGTTGGGTATCGATCCCCATCTCATCCATCATCACTACCATGTCCTCGGTAGAGACAAGTCCCACAATGTTGGGATCCTTGTAGTAATATTTACCGGTTCCGGTGACAGGAACGCCGTCCACGAAGTTGGCAGGCTGTCCGCCGATGCCGCCCATGGAGGATTCATAGTTGACCATCCCGGCCTGCAGGGCGGCGAGCACGTTGGCCAGTCCCCACCCACGGGTAGTGTGAAAGTGAACGATCTGTTTCTCCACCCTGACGCCTGAATCGAGCAGCATCGAATAATATTTGTACACACGGTCGGGGGAGGCGGATCCGTCATGATCCGCATGCTCTACGTCGTTGGCGCCGATATCCAGCCAGTGCTTGGTGAACTCAATCGCCTTGTTCATATCCGTAGGCCCTTCAATCGGGCAACCCCAGATGGTGCTTACCGTCCCGTTCACTTTGAGCCCGGCATCATGTGCCAGCGGAATCCACTTCTCCACCATTTTCCAGTAGTCGGCCAGGCTCAGGCCCGAGTTGGTTTTGTGGTGCGACTCGCTGGTGGATACCATAAAGAGGATCCGATCAGGGCCCCAGCCCTCTTTGCGGGCTTCAATAGCGCGCTCCACAGCCTTCTCACGAATGGTGATGCAGGTAAGCGATACCTTGTCGATCAAATGAGCAATTTTTTTACTCGATCTGATTCCTTTCAGCACTTCGTCGGCATCCTTGAACTGCGGCATCCCTTTGGGATTGCCCAGGTTGGTGACTTCGATATGCCTGAAGCCGGCCAGGATCAACTCCTCTGCCAGCCAGATCTTTGCCTCGGTTGGGATAAATTTTTCTTCGTGCTGGAATCCGTCCCGCACAGTGATGTCGCCTATGGTTACTCGTTTTGGATAATTCATATTCTTATCGTATTGGTATTTAAAATGTAATAATTATCGATTAAAAGGGTTATCCTCATATTTTGTAAACCCGAAGAATTCAATCGAATCCTCCTTAGCATTTATTTTATAAACAGTAATATACCCTTTAAATATCAAGTCTCTGATATCATCTCTATCGAAAAATATTGATTTTCGGGCGCGGTAAGGCATTGCAGAGACTGAACTTATTTGCTTTAAAATATCTGATTTGAATTTTCTAGCAGCACCCGGCTTGTCTTTTGCAATAAATTCAACCTGATCCTTCAGTTTATTCCTGAATGAAGGAGTGATTTTAATCTTCATACTTTTTAATTGAAGATTCTAAATCACTTTCAAGTTGATCCAGATTGAGGTACTCAACTTTGTCCTCTTCGATTTGCAACAATTCCTGCTGTAAATACTCTTTTACAGATAGGAAATCATCATTTTCCCTGATCACCTGCAATTCTTCCTTGCTGAATTTCTCAAGCAGCCACATCAGTTTTTCATACACTTTATCATGAACTCTGAGACGTATCGTATACATATACAATTTTTTACAAATTTAACTTCATCGGGTTTGTTTTCCTACTTTCCCTGCCAAATCATTCATTCAACCCACTCTCAGGGGCTATATTCTCATCTCTGGAATTTCTCCTTCTATGATGAGAGTCCCCTCTGTCGCCTTTTGGATCTCTTCCACACTCACTCCCGGTGCACGTTCAATCAGCTTGAATCCTCCCTCTGCTACATCAACCACTGCCAGGTTTGTGACGATCCGTTTCACACAGTTCACTCCGGTCAGGGGCAAAGTGCACTCTTTCAGTAGTTTTGAGTTCCCCTCCTTGTCGGTATGTTGCATTGCTACGATGATATTTTTGGCAGCCGCTACCAGATCCATAGCCCCTCCCATCCCTTTGATCAACTTGCCCGGCACCTTCCAGCTGGCAATGTCACCTTTTTCGGTCACCTCGAAGGCCCCCAGAACCGTGAGGTCGATATGGCCTCCGCGGATCATGCCGAAGCTGCTTGCCGAGTCAAAAAAAGAAGCACCAGGAATCGTCGTAACCGTTTGTTTGCCAGCGTTGATTAAATCCGCATCCACATCATCCGGCGACGGGAAAGGACCAATCCCTAACAGCCCGTTCTCCGACTGGAGGATCACCTCCATTCCTTCGGGGATGTAGTTGGCTACCAGGGTGGGGATGCCAATGCCCAGGTTCACGTAATACCCGTCCTTTAACTCCTGGGATATCCGTTTTGCTATTCCGTTTTTATCTAATGACATAATGTGATCCCTTTATAAATAATTGCTTTCTGATGATTAACCCCTTGTCGTTACAAATTCGATCCGTTTCTCGTAATCCTTCCCCTGAAAGATTCGCTGGACATAGACACCTGGTGTGTGGATGTGATTTGGATCAAGTTTGCCATAAGGCACCAGTTCTTCCACTTCGGCGATGGTGATCCGTCCGGCTGTAGCGATTGGCTGGTTAAAATTGTTGGCTGTCTTGTTGTAGATCAGGTTGCCCATGGTATCGCCATATTTGGCTTTGACGATAGCAAAATCGGCTGTGAGTCCCAGTTCCATGATGTGAGGCTTGCCATTGAAAATGCGTACCTCCTTGTCTCCCTGCACTTCGGTTCCATATCCTGCGGGAACAAAGAATGCCGGAATTCCAGCTCCGCCCGCACGGATTCGCTCAGCGAGAGTTCCCTGCGGAATCAGTTCCACCTCGAGTTCCCCGGTGAGGAACTGGCGTTCAAACTCTTTATTCTCACCTACGTAGGAGGCGATCATCTTCTTCATCTGGTGTTTACGCAACAATACCCCCAGCCCGAAATTGTCGATCCCGGCATTGTTGGAGATGCAGGTGAGCTGGTCGATGGTCGATTCAGCCAGCGCTTTCAGACAATTCTCGGGAATTCCGCACAGTCCGAACCCACCAAACATAACGGTCATCCCGCTTTCAAGCCCCTGTATCGCTTCGTAGGCGTCTTTTACAACTTTATTCATATAAGGTTAATTTATCGTTTTTAGTTTTATTTAACTTTTTGGTGATGGGGTGATGAAGTGATGAAAAATATTTCGTTCCTCCCAACCTCACTACTTCCCTACTTCCCCACCTTCCTCCACGAACACCACCAACGGGGAATGCACTTTTACTTGTTCGTTCAGTTCAACATTTACTTCACTGATTGTTGCATCTCTCGACGCCACCATATTGTTTTCCATTTTCATGGCTTCCAGGATCAGCAACACGGCACCCTTCTTTACCTTGTCTCCTGGCTTCACGTTGATTTTTATCACCTTTCCGGGCATCGGGGCGTTCACGTGCGACTGGTCGGCTCCCAGCGATTCGGCTGAAGCGGCAATCCGCTCATCGGGCAGGAAGTCGAGCCGTTTCATCAGGAAGATGTGACCGCCCATACTGACATACTCATGGTGATCCTGGTCCTCGGAACAGAGGATGTGGTATGGGTCTCCATCAACACTGAATTGCAGAAAGCAATCCTTTGCCTCCTTCGTTTCAGCACGGTAGCTCTTCCCTCCAATCTCAATTTTCAGCTCTTTTTCAGAGTAGACAGGGATAAATACCTGAAACTCTTCCCCTTCGCAGGAGACAGTAAGCTGAATCCGGTGCCGCCAGAATCCTACCCTGCCCCATAACTCTCCGGGTTTTTCCAATACAACTCCGTTGGTTGAAGGATGTTTCAGACTCAGCAGGAGGTACCCAATCAGCAGGATATGCCTCGGGATCTCCTCTTTTTCGGCCTTGATCTCTGCCACGATCTCTTCGGTATGTTCATCACAGAACTTTGTAGAGATTGTATTGCTGAGGAATGGCTCCCCAACGATCAGTTTCTTCAGGTAGCTGATGTTGGTACGGATGCCGTGGATGCCATAAAAAGCCAGGGCTTCATTCATTCTCCGGGCTGCCTGGTCGCGGGTCTCGGCCCACACTACCAGCTTGCTGATCATCGGGTCGAAGGCGCTTTTTATCTCGGTGCCGGGTGTCACGCCGGTGTCGATGCGGATGTGGTCTCCGTGGGGTTCGCAATAGAGTGTCATGAAGCCGGGAGAGGGAAGGAAGTTGTTCTCGGGGTCTTCAGCATAGATCCGGCACTCGATGGCATGGCCGTTCTGGTGAATATCTTCCTGGTTCAGCCTTAACGGCTCTCCTTCCGCTATTTTTATCTGCTCCTCCACGATGTCGATGCCAGTGACCATCTCAGTGACAGGGTGCTCCACCTGGATGCGGGTGTTCATCTCCAGGAAGTAGAAGTTCAGTTCTTTATCAACCAGGAACTCGATGGTCCCGGCGCTGGAGTATCCGATCTCTTTTCCGATCTGTACTGCTGCAGCTCCCATCTTCGCCCGTACTTCAGGGGTCAGGGTGGCTGAGGGTGACTCTTCAATGATTTTCTGGTACCTGCGCTGGATGGAGCACTCCCGTTCGAAGAGGTGGATCACGTTACCGTGCAAGTCGCCAAGGATCTGGATCTCAATGTGACGGGGTTCATCCAGGTATTTCTCGATGTAAACCGTATCATCCCCGAAATAGGCTTTTGCCTGCCGGGCTGTTGCTTCAAGGGCCTCTTCAAGCTGGCCGGCTTCCCTGACGATGGTCATCCCTTTCCCTCCGCCCCCAGCAGCTGCCTTCAGCAATATCGGGAATCCGATTTTTTCTCCGGCTTCCATCAGTGTTTTCTTGTTGCCTGTTACCCCTTCCGTGATGGGGACACCGCTCTTCTTTGCCCAGGCTCGGGCTTCGATTTTGTTGCCCATCACGTGCATCGACTGAGTGTCGGGGCCGATAAATATGATCCCAGCATCGTCGCAGGCTTTGACGAATGTGGCATTTTCTGCCAGGAAGCCGTATCCAGGATGGATGGCGTCGCACCCCTTTTCTTTGGCGATGTCAATGATCTTCGGGATGTTGAGATAGGTGTCGCTGAGTTCGGCCTCCCCGATGCAGATGGCTTCGTTGGCCATGGTGACATGCAGCGAGTCGGCATCGATGCGCGAGTAGATCCCCACAGTCCGGATTCCCATTTTTGCAGCGGTTCGCAAGATCCGTACCGCAATTTCGCCCCGGTTGGCAATGAGGATTTTAGTTATTCTTTTACCCATTTTGGTTTTCGTTTTTCAAGAAAGGCGTTCATTCCCTCCTGTCCCTCTTCGGATGCCCGGATATCGGCAATCATGCGTGCGGTAAAGTCGTACGCCTCCTTGAGGGTGAGGTTGTTGGTTACTTCGTGGATCAATTTTTTACCGTGTGCCATGGCGGCTGGCCCGCTGGTGCGCAGGTGGCTGATGGTTTCATCGGCAACGGCATCCAGCTGATCAGTAGGTACCGATTTGTTAACCAGGTGAAAAGCTTGTGCCTCGGGGCCTTTGATCCGCTTGCCGGTGAGCATCAGATCTCGTATTCCGTATTCACCAACCCGTTTCACCACATAGGGTGAAATGCAGGCCGGCACGATACCGATCTTCACTTCACTGAGTGAGAAGGTGGCATCATCGGTGCAGTAGGCCAGGTCGCAGGCAGAAAGAAGTCCGTTTGCTCCTCCAAGGGATACCCCGTGAACCAGGGCGATGGTCGGCTTGGAGCAGGTGTAGATGGAGTAAAAACATTTCGATAAGAGAAGGCTGTCCTGGTAGTTTGTCTCATAATCATTCCCGGCGCCCTCTTTCATCCAGGCGAGGTCGGCACCGGCGCAGAACGATTTTCCCTTCCCGCGGAGGATGACACAAATGGCATCCGTGGATTGCAGGTCGAGGAAACACTCGGCCAGTTCCTCCAGCATGGTGCTGTTAAAGGCATTGTGCACCTCCGGCCGGTTCAGCCAGATGGTGAAGATGCCTTTTTCGTTGGAGGTTTCAATGGTTGTAAACATGTGCTGTCGGATGTTATAAGTTGTATGTTGTAGGTTGTTTGTTGTTGTTGGATGTTTCATTTTTCAATTGCCGTCAGCTTTAGCTGACGGAGGTGAGGGCATTTAAATTGGTGGACTTCAGTCCAAAAGTTTGGGGCTAAAGCCCCATATCTATGCCAGCCCTCTTCCCGTCCCTTAAAAGGGACGGCAATTCATTCCTCATTTCTCATTCCTAATTCCTCATTTTTCATACTTCATTGCTCATTCCTACATCCTGAAGATCCCGTACTTCGGTTCCGGGTACTTCTTATTCTGTGATACAGCGATCGACAGGCCGATGATCTTCCGGGTGTCCACCGGGTCGATGATGCCGTCGTCCCAAAGCCGTGCTGTACTGAAGTAGGCTGATCCCTCCTCTTCATATTTCTGAAGGATAGTCTGATGCAGCTTGTCCCTCTCTTCGGCTGATAGTTCCTCGCCTCTCGCTTTCAGCTGCTCCTCTTTCACCTGGATCAGCACACCGGCTGCCTGTTCACCGCCCATCACCGAGATTTTGGAGGTGGGGTACATGAAGAGGAAGCGCGGTTCGTATGCCCGTCCGGCCATGGCATAGTTGCCGGCGCCGAACGAACCACCGAAGATCACCGTGAACTTGGGAACGTTGGCGTTGGCCGTGGCATGAACAAATTTTGCTCCATCGCGGGCGATTCCTCCGTGTTCGTATTGTTTCCCGACAATGAAGCCGGTAATGTTCTGCAGGAATAGCAAGGGGATGTTCCGGGCGTTGCAGAGCTCGATAAAATGTGCCGCTTTCAGGGCTGTCTCTGAGAAGAGCACCCCGTTGTTGGCCAGGATCCCCACTTCGTACCCCAGTATCCGGGCAAATCCGGTAACCAGGGTAGGTGCATATTTTTCCTTGAATTCGTGGAAGAGGCTTCCGTCGACCATCCGGGCAATCAGCTCCCGTGAGTCGACAGGCTTGCGCGGATCGATGGGCAGGATGCCATAGAGTTCTTGCGGGTCGTAATAGGGTTCTTCGATTGGTGTTCTCGGCAACTCCTGGTATTCATGCCGTTCGATCGACTCAAAGATGTTCCGGCAGATCTGGATGGCGTGGACGTCGTTTTCGGCCAGGTGATCTGCTACGCCGGAGATCATCGTATGGACTTCACCACCTCCAAGCTCTTCTGCTGTAACCGTTTCCCCAGTTGCTGCTTTTACCAAGGGTGGTCCACCGATGAAGATGGTTCCCTGGTTGCGGACGATGATGGTCTCGTCGCTCATGGCCGGCACGTAGGCGCCTCCCGCTGTACAGGATCCCATCACTACAGCGATTTGCGGGATCTTTTCGGCCGAAAGCCGCGCCTGGTTAAAGAAGAAGCGGCCGAAGTCGTATTTGTCGGGGAAAACATTCGCTTGCTCGGGGAGGAAGACTCCGCCTGAGTCGACCAGGTAAACACAAGGAAGCCGGTTCTCCATGGCAATCTCCTGGGCCCGGACGTGTTTTTTGATCGTTTCCTTGACGTAGGTACCCCCTTTGACGGTGGCATCGTTGGCGACGATCATCACCTCCTTCCCGTGGATTACGCCAATACCGGTGACAATACCGGCCGAAGGAAATTCGTTTTTATAGAGCCCGTAGGCGGCAAACGGAGACAATTCAAGGAAGGGGGTGTTCTTATCCACCAGGAGGTCAATCCGTTCCCGGGCGAGCAGCTTCCCGCGCTCTTTGTGTCGTTTGACTGAAATCTCGGGGCCACCCCTGGTGGTCGACGCAAGTCGTTCTTTATAAGTGGCAAGGATCTTCAGGTACTCCTCCTTCTGCTTCTGGAACTCAGGGCTGGAGGTGTCAATTTTGCTTTGGATTCGGAACATGCAGTATCTGGAATAAGTTCGGATGAGTAAAAATAAGATTTTTTCTCTTTGGTCTGATTTTCTTCTTAAAATATGTATATTTGCCTATTACTAACAGACAAAATTGGCAATAAAATGTCGGATAATAAAAATCTTTTTATTCGCCCTATCCAACAAGAAATTGAAAATCAACTTCCATACAAAGAGATTGTGGTTTTAACAGGAATGAGGCGTGTTGGAAAAACCACATTACTTCGTATGGTATATGACACCATTCAGGACGAGAATAAAATCTTTCTTGATATGGAAAATATACTGGACCAGGCAGTTTTCGAGGAAAAAGATTTTAATAACATTTGGGCAAACCTGAGGGAGTTTGGGATTTCATCAGAAACCAGGGCATATATTTTTCTGGATGAGATCCAGGCAAAACCTGACGTAACAATGGCAATCAAATACCTGTACGATCATTCCGATGTCAAATTTTTTCTCACTGTGTCGAGCAGTTTTTATTTGAAAAATCTGTTTCCCGAATCGTTGGCTGGCAGGAAGGTGGTTTTTGAACTTTTCCCCCTTGATTTTCGTGAATTTATGATTTTTAAGGCTGAGGGGAAATTATTCCGGGAGGATTTTGAAGAAAAGGAGAAAACCCGAAATAAGATTTCCTATGAAAAGCACTATAAACATTTTGAGGAGTATTGCAGATTTGGTGGTTTCCCACAGGTTGTTATCGAGAGTCATGAAGAGCAGAAAAAGCGTTATCTCAGTGATATAATGAGTTCTTATATTGAGAAGGATATCCGGCAAATGGCCGATTTCAGGAATCTCCACGCCATAAGAGAGCTCATTTTTCTTCTGCTCCCCCGTGTCGGGTCCAGGCTCGAAATCACAAAACTTGCTTCTGAACTAAAGATCAACAGGGAGACAGTATACACCTATCTCTCCTTTCTGGAAGGCACCTATTTCCTTAACAGGATCACACCCTTTTCAAGGAATGTCGACAGAGAGGTGAGTGGTTCAAAAAAGATCTATTTCTGTGATACTGGATTGCTTAACCTGTTTGGGAAAGTCTCTGAAGGAGCCTTGTTGGAGAATGCTGTTTTTCTGAATCTGAGAAAATATGGTGTTCTGAATTATTATCAGAGAAGATCCGGCAGAGAAATTGATTTCCTTCTCCCTGAGAAACAACTTTCATTCGAAGTAAAACGAAAAGGAACAGAGCATGATATCAAGGGGTTAGAGAACCTGTCGCAATCGATAGGGATGAAGAATTCCTATGTCGTCTCGCAAGTGTTTAACGACATCCACGGAATCATCCTCGCTCAGGATCTCTAACGTCACTTCTTCCTTCTGACATCTGACTTGACATCACATCCTTACCAAATTATTCCGAAGCGCATACTTCACCATCTCTACGGTGCTTTTGAAGTTGAACTTCTGCATGATGTTGTTTTTGTGGGTCTCCACGGTACGCGGACTGATGTTCAGCTTCTCGCCGATCTCCTGGTTTGTAAAGCCCTCCACATAGAGACGCAGGATCTCTTTTTCACGGATGGTGAGCGACGGAATTTTTGAAAGATCGGGGGCCGACTGGTGCCTTACATTCTTGACGGCTGATTGCATGACCAGCTTCGAGACGGAGGGGCTGAAATAGTCGTTGCCCTGGTGAACGGCACGGATGGCCTCCAGCAGCACCTCTTTGGTCGTATCCTGTTTTGACAACACGCCGCTGGCGCCTGCCTGGATGGCGTTGAAGATGAAGTCTTCAAACGTGTACATGGTCAGGATCAGCACCCTGGTTTGCAATTGGTCTTCTTTGATCCGCCGGGTGATCTCGATGCCGTTCAGTTTTGGCATGGAGATGTCGGTGATCAGGATATCAGGCTTCAGGGCTTTTACCAGCCTGAGAGCATCCCCGGCATCATTTGTGGCACCCATCCACTCTACCTCTTCCACCCTTTCCAGCATCACCTGAATGCCGTTGGTAATGATCTGATGATCATCAACCAGAAGAACTTTTATCCTGCTCATCGTCACGTTTCTGATCATGTAATTTTAGGAATTTTAATCCGTAAAGTGGTTCCGTTTTCACTGGATGATTCTATCGTGAAGGTCCCTCCTAACAACCGGGTTCTCTCCCGGATATTATAAAGTCCGGTTCCTTTACTGATTTCATTAGGTTCGAAACCGCATCCGTTGTCTCCGATCATAAGGATGTAATTTTCAGCCCCTTCACTCAGGTTGATCTCTATACGCTCTGCTTTCCCGTGCCTGATGGCATTGATTACAGCCTCCTGAGTGATCCTGAAAAGGTAGTTACGTGCCTGCAGACTCATGTTGTCGAATTTGCCAAAGGAGGCGAAATCCATATCGATTCCAACCCCTTCACGGATCTCCTTACTGAAAAGCCCTAATGAGCCATCCAGCCCGAATTCCCTGATGCCGGCAGGAGCCAGATCATAGGAAACACGGCGTACCTCGTCGAGGGTTTTTGTAAAATCACGCCGAAGTTCAGTAATCGCCTCCCCATCTCCATCGGCACACTCACTGATGTAATTCTCAAAACGAATCTTAAGGGCTGCCAGCAACTGGCCGATACCATCGTGTAACTCCCGCGAGATCCTCTGTCGCTCCAGTTCCTGGCCGTCATACAGGGCCGTCATCCGGCTGTTGCGTTCCTGTTCGAGTTGCTGGCTCATGTCGTTGAAGGTATGGGACAAGAGACTGATCTCATCGTTACCCCTGACGGCTACCTCCACATTGAATGTACCCTGTCCGATCTGCAGCGCTGCATTCTTTAGCCGGATGATGGGCTGGGTTATCGTATGGGAGATGATCTGTGCTACGGAAAAGATGAAGACCGATACGATGAGGGCAATCAGCAGCAGGTCGTTTCGGATTGAGATGATTGGGATCATCGCTTCCTGGTAATCGATTTCTGCCATGATCACCCAGTTCAATCCCGAAACATCCAGTTTTGAATAAGAGCTCAGGCAGGGTATGGTGCGGTAATCATCAATGATGGCCGACCCCGTTTGGTTGCTGAAAGCATTTTGAACACTCGTTGTGTTTACGGGGATCAGCAGGACTGAGTTGGGGATGAAGCGAGAGTTGCTGCGCATCAGGAGATCTTCACCAACAAGATAAGCTTCCCCCGATTCGCCCAACCCATTCTCGCTGATCTTCTCAAGCATGATGTTGTCCAGTTCCCAGATGGAGACCTCCAGGGCAAGCATTCCAATCTCCTCACCACTCCCGGAAGAAACAGGGACACCAATAAAGCAGGCAGGAAGGGTATCCCCGGGATACCTGGAAGAGAGATCAATGATCCCTTCCCTGTGGCTTTTAGCAACGATTTCAGATAACTTTATCAATTGCTTGTCTACCATATTGTTCTCCGATAATACCCAACTGGAGTCGGTCAATTCATAGCATGCCATACTGCTCTCCCCTGAAGAGGATACCGAATATAAAGCGCCAAAACTGAAAACAAGGGTGTCCATGGGAGCGTTGCGTTTATCAAGGGGTATGGCTTTAGGCCAGGGAGGGTGCTTATGCGAGTTTAACCGATCCATTGCCTCCCTTACTGCGCCCGATCGGGAGATCAGGTCGAGCGACTTCATCCGTTCACTGAAGAAAAACTCTACCTGCGACTTTTTCATGACACGGATGGAGGTCAACTGGTCGAGGGTTCGTTGCAGGATAGCCTCTTTGGCCTTGTAGTAAGAGTAGATGCCAATCAGTGACAGTGAAGTAATTCCGACAACGAAAAAGAGAAGCATCAGTTTCCTGACAATCGACTTCCGGAAAAAGTTCATAGAGACAAAGGTAATGAAAGGGTTGAAAGTGAAAGGGAATGTCACAAAGAAGAGGGATAACCACAAAGGAACGCTAAGTGCAGCACAAAGGAACACGAAGAGACTGAATGTCTGATAGTATTCCTTTGCGATACTTTGTGCAATCCTTTGAGCCCTTCGTGGTTAATCTTCTCCAGGCAGCCACTTCTGGATGCAATTTCCGTTAAAGTACCCCTTCGTCGTAGGCTCTCTCCCCATGCAGGGCTTCATCAAGTCCCAGATGCTCGTGCTCCGGTTTTACCTTCACTTTTGTGATCAGGTTGATGATGATTAGCATCACATAGGTGAAGACAAAGGCATAGGCGGAAGCTGCAACAACGGCAACAACCTGTTTCATGAAGAAGGATCCACCTCCGTAAATCAGTCCGTCGGTACCGGCCGGATTGACGACCTGTGAAGCGAATACTCCAAGCAGAATCGTTCCTAACACGCCTCCTACTCCGTGAACTCCCCACACATCCAGGGCGTCATCCCATTTCATCCTGTTTTTCCATTGAACGGCCAGGTAGCAGACAAGGCCGGCAGCCGTTCCGATGATGGGAGCCGCCCACACCGGGACAAAACCGGCGCACGGCGTGATTGTCGCCAATCCGGCGATACCCCCTGTGAGCAGCCCGACGAATTTGGGTTTTCTTTCCCTGATCCATTCAACGGCGAGCCATGCAATAGTGGCAAAAGAGGCGGCAATATCTGTATTGATAAAGGCGGTTGAAGTGATAAAATCGACCTGTACTTCACTTCCTGCATTGAAGCCATACCATCCGAACCAGAGCAAACCGCTTCCGATCGCCACGAGGGGAATACTGTTGGGAACGGAGTGTTTGTTCACCCGTGCTCCTACGTAAAAGACCGAAGCCAGTGCTGCGAATCCAGCGGTTGCATGAACAACAATCCCTCCGGCAAAGTCCAAAACACCCCACTCAGCGAGCAGTCCGCCGCCCCAGATCATGTGAACAAACGGGTAGTAAACCATGATCTGCCATACGGTGAGGAAAATCATGTAGGCTTTGAACGATACCCTGTTGACGAAGGCACCTGTGATGAGCGCCGGGGTGATGATGGCGAACATCATCTGGTAGGCGACAAACACCATCTCTGGAATCTTCCCGTTGCCCGACCAGAGGGCGTCCGGTGCGATCCCCGTTAAGAAGGCTTTGTCAAAGTTTCCGATGATGCCGCCTTCGCCGCCGGAAAAGCAGAGTGAATAACCGAAAAAGATCCAGAGAACAGTGGTCCACCCGAGGGAGACGAAACTCTGGATCATGATACCCAGAATGTTACGACGGGTAGCCAAACCCCCGTAGAAGAAGGCCAAACCTGGGGTCATCAGCATCACAAGGCTGGTAGCCAGCAGCATGAAACCGGTGGATCCTGTGTCCAGCCCGGCGGTGGAGGCTTGAAGTAGAATTGTTTCAATTACCATAATTTGTTGAGTTTAAAAATTTGATTTTGTTTATGATTATTTATCTTTTTTATCCTTCTCTCTTTTGGCTGAGCATGCATCATGATGCATGACGATCTTCTGTTTTTCTTCCTTGGGAAGCTCATTGAACCAGTTGATCTTTTCAATGAAGGGAAGGTATTCAATCAACCGGATCGGGCAATCATCTACCCTCTCCCCCGCAGGACACATGAACAAGTTCCCGTAAAAGATGGTCCAATCCTGCATTGGTAATTGATTAGATCGTAATCCCGAAAACAAAATAGATCTTCTGCAACATTGGGTTTGTGATCAGCTGGCACTGTACAGGGAGGGAATATTTTTCAGTAATGGGAATTTCTTTCGACGCCTTGATGCCGATGTTGATGATCCCTGCCTCTTTGTTGCCATAATAGCCGAGGGGAGCAAACTTTGTATCCGGTTTGTCAAGTGCTGCCCCGATAAATGCTTTAAAGTCAAAGAAGTTGAAACTGTGTATAAACCCAAGCTCCAGGTATTTCGACATTACGATAGCCCCCTGCACACTGTCGTTCTGCATCTTCCGGGCATCATTCCCGTAAAAGTTCATGGCAAAGAGGAGGGTGACGGGAATCTTTTTTGTGCCGTTGAAACAGATCATCCCTTCAAACACATGACCGGTGCTGTCGGGGGAGTAGACAAAATAGTTGTTCTTCGCGCCGGTGTTCAGGCCAGGGAAAAAATAGTCAGTAACAGTGAGCGAAACCATGTCAAACAGGGTGTAGGTGACAAAAAGGTCGACCTCTTCATTGGCGGTTCCCGAAAAAGTATAGGCTCCCCAGGCTCCCACTGAGAGGGAGTGAACCCCGTTTTTTGATGTGAAGTTGTAGGCCAGCGATGGCTGGATGCTGGGGGACGGCCCGCCAAGATCAAGACCTCGCCATAAGTAACGGCTCATCAGATCGGCCCCGAAGGATACGGTTGATTGCGCCCTGACCTGGTTCAATCCTGCAGATACAAACAGGATTAGAAGAATGAGAAATACGTAGTTTCTTTTCATGATGATCTGTTTATTTGTTAACAGGACAAATGTAAATGCTCATGAAAAGGAGTACAATAGAGAAAATACGGAAATTGGTCTACGGGAATTACGTAGGATTGATCATATTGAAATCATTGCCCGGAATCGACCTTCATTTTTCGGGTGGAGCCTCCCAGGATTAATCCGGCACGAAGTCCGCTCCAGCTGACCGATGTGTTGTATCTTCCCCCATCCCCGGTGCTGAGTTTCCCACCGAAATCAAGTAGATACCCGATATAGATCCCGAATTTCACCCACCGGAGCTGACAGGTCAGCACCAGCTGAGGTTCGGCAAAGAAGCCAACGGCCCGAAACGTGTTTTTATCTGCGAATGAGGTATCGGTCACCTGCAACTCCTCTTCCATCCGGATTTTCGAAAGAATGGGTCCCGTCAGAAGAGAGATATCGAGTTGCAGTGCATCCCAACCGGCAATTCTGAACTCATTTATGATGCCACATGCTGAAGACCGGACAAGGTTGTCAAAACAGTAGGATCCTGAATAGTCCCCGGAGGAAATCCGGCTTCCTGTTGAGGTGTATTCAAAGGAGAGCCCCAGTTTATAGGTTCTTCGAAAGGTGTAGCTCAATCTGCCGCCGAAGCAGGGCTGGGAAGGGAAACTGGCGGTGATCTCCGCGGGGAAAGGAAGTGATTCAATCACCGAATTGTTCAATCCTTTCAGATCCTTCATCGCAAACATCCCGATACCGGTTGTGCCCAAGATCTCGATGTGTTGTCCCTGACCGTTAAAACAGGAGAGCAAAGCCAACAGTGAAATGACCAGAACCTTTCTCATCTCAGAAAATAACAAGTTTACTCCCGCCGGAACTGTAAATGGTGTTTTCCCGAAACCTAAAATTGCTGTTCGTCTGGTTGCGGGGATTTGCATAAAGCTGCGATCCGGAATTGTAATCGTAGATCCGGAGAAAACCCTCTTCTTGCCCCAGGATCATGAAGGATCCAAAGTCGATGTTGCAGATCTCATCACTCACCATGGAAAAACTGTGAACCAAAGACCAGTCCTCACGGTTCCTCACCTCGAAGGTATGGTTTGAAAAAAGGTAAGCCCTGCCCGGGTTACCGGTCTCAAACCCGTAATGGGAAGAGGGACCTGAAAAGTTTGCGGAACTCCAAATTAGGTGAAAGGCTGCATCGCTGAATTTCCACAGGGCGAGTGTTCCATCGGATACAAAGAAGAAGGTGCCGTCGGGGGAGATGACCACTCTGTCTGCCTCCGAGGATAAGGGTAAAATGCCCAATAGTTCATCCTGCAGGAAATCATAAAGGAAAATCTTGTCCTGTGAGCAGATGGCAGCCCTGCCATTGTCGGCGACGGATACCGCGCCGGTGGGTGTTCCGGCTCCAATTACGAGGCTGCTCGCGTGGAGTGACGATTGGGAATTTCCCACGTTGAAGAGCAGGTAATCAAAATCGGAAAGGCCCGTTGCAGCCAGCAGATACTTGTCTCCGGGGGACACTGCCATGGCGTAGGCCCATCCCGTGGGAACCTGGATTTCATAGGTCTGGCCGGTTTCGAAGGAGTGCTGCATAATGACATCCAAGGTGGTGTTGTAGTAAAAATGCACGCCTGCAGGAATCAATAACCGCCAGTAAGAGAAGGAGGGAGCCCCGGATTGACCGGAGGCGGAGGTCGAATAGTGGTTAAAAGCAGTCTCGTCGTCAAAGAAGGAGGGAGGGCTCTTCGGTACCACCACCAGTTTGTATTGCAGATATCCGGGCCAGGTGCAATGGGAGAGCGTGACAGATGTATCGTCGACTCCATACAGGGTCTTGTCCAGGTTATACTGGTCTTCAGAGTAATCTTTGCTGTAAATCCGATAACTTCCGAAGTTAGTGTAGTAGTTGGATTTTCTCCATGTCAACAGAGGATATCCCAGTGAGTCGGTGGATGCGGTCAGGTGCGGCAGATCAAAATCGGGACTTTGCTGGATGTCTCCGATCTCCAGGTAAAAATTCGATCCGGGGAACCCGGTGTAGGCAATGGCATGATAATAGGCTCCTTCCCCGACAAATCCTGCATCCCAACCGGTAAATCCGTTGGCCTCAGTCAGAATCGCGATGAGGTCGCTGACGGAGTTGCTGCCAGTCTTATAGACTTCGATCCTTTTCACGTATGTGGTGGATGAAGGCACGTTTACAGCCAACCTGAGCGAACCGGATTCGGGGAAAAAGTCCATGAACGGAGTGAATGAGACAAACTGATTGAAAACGAACAGGATAAAGTCCTTTCGGAACAGAAATCCTTCGGCTCCCGTAACATCGGCGATGCTTCCGGTCCCGCTGTGGACGCCCACTTCGACAGAGAGCACATAGGCTCCCTCAGGCAAATCATAATTTTTGGGCGAAATGGTGAATTCGGAACTGTTCAGCGTACACAGCTCCACTTCCGTACCGTTCACTAGGATCCTGTAAAAGAGGCAGGTGCAGTCTGGATATCCTTGGCCGAAAACATCCCTTCCATCACAGTGGTTGAGACGATATAGATTGCTGCCACGATGATAAACCCAGTGATGGTGGCAATGGGAACGATCCTTTTTGGATCACGGATGTACACATTGTTAGTGGCTACACTTTCCACTCCCACAAAGGCAAATATCAGTACGGCAAACCCCGACATGATGGCCATTCCTTCCTTTTTCCCACTCACGTTCCAGTTGTCGTTGAACTGTGCCAGATTGAAATCAAGCCATCCGGCAATGGCCGTGATAATAACTGAGAGCAGCAAGAACGCAACGGTTATGGAGACGATCTTTGTGATGATCCCTGCTCCCCGAAGCGATAATGCGATAAAGACCCAGATCAGGACGATTACGGTGATGCCCAGAAAGACCGGGTGTTTCAGCTGTGGCACGAACATCTCCATATAGCCTAGTCCTGCAATTAAAATGGAGATGTTGGAGATGAGGTTACCGTAAACGTAGAAAAAGCCGCTCTTTGCTCCCAGGATAGGGTTGACATAGGTAGCTAATGCCGTTGGACTCGGATCATCAAACCGCGATCCTGCCCGAACATATACAAGTGTCAGAAAGAGAGCCCCGATAGTTACCAGAACAAATGAAATAAGTGTGATGGAACCGGTAAATGCCAGTTGCTGGGGCAGGGCAATAACGCCACTACCGGCAAGGCTTGACACGATAAGTGCCGTAGCACCTATCATGCCTAGTTTTTTCTTGTCAGTCATGAAGCTGGAATTGGTTTCTATTGGTTTATCAATTGTAAAGATATAAAAGTATCTAAAAAAGACCAATAATATACTTCGAACTTCTCCCTTCTACCTTCCAGTTCTAACTTCTTACATCTGACTTCTGACTTTCCTCAGTGCCATTTAAACAGCTTCAACCCCACCGTAAAGAAGACGACCCCTGTAATTGTAAGAATCAATGAGGGGATCGCGGTTTGAGCCATTCCCGCTCCTTCTATAAAGATACTCCGGATGCCGTCGGCCAGCATGGTAAGCGGAAGGGGTTGAATGATGGGGATCGCCCAGTGGGGGAAGTTGTGATAGCTGAAGAAGATCCCTGAGAGGATCATCATCGGCATGCTGACCACATTGATGAAGGCATTTCCAATTTCGGTTTTAGATGTATGGCAAGCCAGGAAGATCCCGATGCCGGAAAAGGCAATGTTGCCTGCCAGAAAAAGGATTAACAGTGCGGGGATATTACCCTGAATGGTGATCCCGAAGGCGAGCCAGGCGAAAAGCACGAGCAAAACCGCTTCGATCACATTCATCACCAGCCTCACAGTGATCATCGCTACCAGGTAATTGGATCGCTTCATCGGAGTGGCAATCATCCGCCTGAGCAGCTTTTTCGATCGCGTATCAATGATATTGTATCCCAGTCCCCAAAGGCAGGAGAACATCACCCCCATGGCGATCATACCGGGGATGAGGAAATCGATGTACCGTGTGCCGGTGACAGTGAGGGACTCTATTTCTGATCCTGTCTCCGCACTCAGGTCCTCTTCGTATCCCGGATGCCGCTGCTTCGCTTCGCTCGCAGTGACAATGCTGTCGTCCCGATTGCTTTCAGGAGCAGGAGGCCGGATCAGATCCGTAAGAGGGATTCTGTTGAGAACCGGGGAGAGTCTCACATATGTAAGCTGGGCATCCGGGTTCATCGGGTCGAAATGATACCTGTAACCGGAATCCTCCAGGGTAACCGCCACATTGATATGTCCCCGTTTGAGCTGGACCATCGCCTCTTCCCATTGCATCTTCTCGAGCCTGAACGTGGTATTTCCCAGCTTGTCGTCTTTCAGGACGATGGAGTAGCTTCCGGTATCGGCAGAGATCAGCCCGACGTGCCTCACACTCTCGGGTTTGCGGGTGAAGGCGAGACCCAGCCCGATCGACATCAGGATGGGGAAGCCGATGCCCCAGAAGAGCACGCCTGGTTCCCTTACCTTCTCCAGGGTGTTTGCCAGGATCAGCTGCCAGAGTTGGTTATTCCGGATCCGGTCAATCATGAAGCCTCCTTCCGGTCAATGCTGTGAAAAGGTCGTCGAGGTTCTTCAGGGAGGAATCTTCGCCAAGAAGCTCAACCATTGTTCCCTCTTTCAGGATCTTTCCCTCATCGATGATCACGATCTGTTCACAGAGTTGTTCCGCCTCCTCCATGTAGTGCGTGGTGAGAATCATTGAGGTATCAGATGATTTTCTCAGGTTCCGCAGGATCTCCCAGATCTCCCGGCGGGCATTGGGATCAAGGCCTGTTGTGGGTTCGTCCAGCAGAAGGATCCTGGGATGGTTGATCAGGGCGATGCCGAGGGCGAGGCGCTGGCGTTGTCCGCCCGAAAGATTTACCGTATAAGCTTTTCTCTTCTCATCGAGTCCTACAAGCTGAAGAACCTCTTCAATCCTCTCCTTCCCCAGTCCAAAGAAACTGCCGAAAAGCCTTAACGTTTCATAGGTTGTCAGCTTCTCGATGTAGCGAGTCTCCTGCAGCGAAAGCCCGATCACCTGGCGAAGTTCCTTCTCGTGTCCCTTCCAGGGTTTGCCCAGAATGCGAATCTCCCCTTTGTGGGGCTTCTGAATCCCCTCGATCATCTCCACCAGGGTTGTTTTGCCGGCACCGTTGGGACCTAGCAGTCCCACAAATTGCCCCGTATAGATCGTCAGGTCCACGCCACGGACTGCCTGCACGGCTTTGAACGACTTGAAGACGTTGCGGACTTCGATGACGGGAGAAGGGGACATGGGTGCAAAGATAGCACGAAAGTTAGATGTCAGAAGTCAGAAGTCAGAACCGGAAGTAAGAAGTTAGAATGCGGAAGTAAAATTTTTAGCGTTCATAGCGTGTTTGCGATAGGCAATTATTATTTTAGCATTCGGATTATATCAACACCAGTCATATGCTCCTCAACGAATCCCCCACGATTACACGCCAGCATTACCGCATCCTCGGCCTGAGCTGGGCAGGATGGGTCTTTGACTTTTACGACCTGATCCTCTTCACTTTTCTGCTGATCATGATCCGCCAGGATTTTCACCTCACCAACATGGATATCTCATACATCCTGGGAGCTTCTCTTGCAGCGACAGCCGTTGGCGGCATCTTCTTTGGAGTACTGGCTGATAAATACGGGAGGAAACCGGTGTTGCAGTGGACCATCCTCACCTACTCCATCGGTACCTTTTTTTGCGGATTTTCCTCGAATTTCTGGTTTTTAATGATATTTCGGGTTATCACCGGGCTGGGAGTGGGCGGTGAATGGGCAACCGGGCAAACCTACGTGGGAGAGACATTCCCGGCAAAAGTAAGAGGACGATATTGTGCCTTCATGCAAACTGGTGCCCCTCTCGGAATTGCTCTCGCTGCGATCGTCGGCGGGCTCATTGCCCCCCATATCGGCTGGAGGGCAAGCTTCTTCGTCTCGATTCTGCCTGCACTTTTAATTATTTACATCCGGAAGAAACTGCCTGAGTCGGACCTCTGGCTGGCACAGAAGGAGAAAGGCATCAGGAAGATCAGGGGAATAAGGGAGATTCTCCTTGGCAAGGAGAACAAGCTGCTTCAGCTCTTTACCAGAGCCCACCGCAAATTCTTCATCCTGGCCCTCATCCTGGCCATCTTCGATATGACTGCCTACTGGTTCACCTACTCGTGGATGCCGAGTTACCTGCATGCTGAGCGGGGATTCACCCTCACAAAATCTGCTCTCTGGATGCTGGTGATCCAGAGCGGCGGCTTCCTGGGATACGCTTCGTTCGGCTTCGTCTCCGACCGCTGGGGACGCAGGCCGGCTTATACTCTCTACTCCTTCATCATGGCAGCCGGACTGCTGATGATCACCCTGTTCTGGAGTACAGTTGTAACCTATCCCCCGGTGATCCTGGGATTCATGTTTCTGGTAGGGTTTGGCACCGGTATGTTCGGTGGGTACGGAGCGCTCTTCTCTGAGCTCTTCCCCACTTCCATCCGAAGTACCGCGATGGGGACTGCTTTCAACCTTGCCCGGGGAGTTCAGTTTATCACCCCGGTAATCATCACCGTGGTTGCAGTCAACTACGGCCTCTCCGGTGGCATCTCCCTGGCAGCCCTCTTTGCGATTCTCACCGGGTTGTGGATCTGGACATTTCCGGAGACCAGGGGGAAGAAACTCGAGGAATAATCGAATAATAGAATACTCGAAGTTTGAAGTCATATTTCGATTGTTCGAATGTTCGAGTATTCTATTATTCAATCCAGGATCTCCCAGGCTTTTTCCCTGCCGTATTAGTGAACCACCTCACCGTACCAGATTGCATGATGCATCATTGCAAACGGAACCATGTTTCAAGGTCAAAAGAACTGCCATCGTGCAGGAGCAAAGGCAACAAGATCGGTGAAGATTATCACCCGGATCCTTTCATCGTATAATCATTTCACCTACATTTGTCCGATTGGAATATCCCCTGACGAATGCACAGCTTCATCCGAATTCTCATTCTTTGTTCTTTGCTTTGTGTTGTGCTGGATGGTTGTGATTTCAAACCCAAGGACGAAT
>Ga0351970_1017_pt1 | contig 36794 bp, 26 predicted proteins | sample BONcelFGM3001C10_FD_206752 | JGI IMG/M metagenome (GOLD analysis project Ga0351970, IMG submission 206752) | Enriched cells from coal bed in the Powder River Basin, Montana, United States - BONCAT cells FGM rep2 HSBNCT.FGM.300.1.C10 ...
CGAGGTTCGGCTTCGCGCAGCCTATATCATCAAGTGCGAACGTGTTGAAAAAGATCCGGTAACAAATGAAATCACAGTGATTCATTGTACCTACGACATCAATACCAAAAGTGGCAAGCCCGACAGCAACCGGAAAGTCAAAGGAACCCTTCACTGGGTTTCGGCATCCCATGCAGTTGAAGTTGATATCCGGTTGTATGACAGACTCTTTGTAGTTCCTGATCCGGATAATGCGGAAGAGGGAAAAGACTTCAAAGATTATCTCAATCCAAACTCATTGACAGAGGTCAAAGGATTCCTCGAGCCCTCTATAAACGATGCAAAAGCAGGAGAGAAATTCCAGTTCGAACGCCTTGGATATTTTGTTATGGATAAAGATAGCAGTACCAAGTCATTGGTATTTAACCGGGTAGTACCTTTAAGGGATTCCTGGGCCAGGATGGAGAATCAAAAATAGTTTGTGTATTCGACTAAACTCTCCTACCTTTGCTCCCCCAAATGTCCGATGGTGTAACTGGCAACACATCTGATTCTGGATCAGAAGAGTCTAGGTTCGACCCCTAGTCGGACAACAGGATTAACATAGGGCTGTCTCAACAGTTGAGGCAGCCCTTATTTATATTCTGGCATAAAAAGCCTGTCAAGACCAACAGAGATTCGGAAAAGGCAATCCTCCTTCCCAATCACCCCGGCGATCTCCATCATACCAGGCCCTTGGTTGGATCCCACAATGAGCAGCCTCAGCGGCATCATCAGTTGACCCATCTTCACGCTGGTACGTGATGTAAAATCCTGCACCAGCTGATGGATTGTCTCGCTTGTCCAGCTTTCAAGTTGCCTAGCCTCCGTAAGAAAGGCAGAAACGATTTGAGGTGATTCCGCTTTCCACATCTTCTCCTTTGCCTGCATGTCGTAGGATACAGGTGGAAAATAAAACAGATGGGCATTGGTTAACAAATCCGGGATCAGGGTGATGCGGTCCTTGATCAGAGCAACAACGCGCTGGGCATAATCAATATCCGTGATGAGGTGATGGGGCGATGGGGTGATGGGGTTGTGCTCACTGCCAACTGCCAATTGCCAACTGTCAACTGCCAACTGAACCAGCATCACGGCCATGGATTCAACCGGAAGTGCAGACAGGTACTGATGGTTGAACCATTTTGCCTTGTCGGGGTCAAACTTGGAGCCTGCCTTATGAATCCGTTCCAATGAAAAAATACGGATCAGTTCTTCCAGGGTTAAAAGTTCCTGTTCGGTTCCCGGATTCCACCCCAAAAGAGCGAGCATGTTGATAAAGGCTTCAGGGAGATAACCATCTTCACGATAACCGCGAGACACATCACCGGTTGACGGATCAGTCCACTTCAACGGAAATACAGGAAATCCAAGCCGATCGCCATCACGCTTGCTGAGCTTTCCGTGTCCGTCGGGCTTCAGGATGAGTGGAAGGTGGGCAAACAGCGGCATCGAACCTTCCCAGCCGAAAAACCGGTAGAGTAACAGGTGCATGGGTGCGGAAGGAAGCCACTCCTCCCCCCGTATCACATGAGAGATCTCCATCAGATGATCATCCACTACGTTGGCGAGATGGTAAGTGGGAAGTCCGTCGGATTTGAACAACACTTTATCGTCAAGGTTATCGGTATGTACACACACCTCTCCACGGATCAGGTCATTAAACACAAGCTCCTGGTTTTCAGGGATGAAAATCCGGATTACATACGGCTCTCCCAAGTCAATTTTCCTGTTGACCTCTACTGCAGAGAGCGTTAGACTATTTCTGAGCTGATTCCTTGTTTTTACGTTGTATTGAAACTGATCCCCCCCCTCCTTCTGGTATTTGTCGCGGAGGACATTCAGTTCTTCGGGCGTATCAAACGCATAATAGGCGTGACCACGCTCCACAAGAACCTGCACATAACTTCTGTAAATCTCGCTGCGTTCCGATTGCCTGTAGGGAGCATGCGGACCTCCCCTGTTTACATCCTCATCCGCTTGGAGGCCACACCAGCTAAGTGCCTCCAGAATATATTCCTCTGCTCCAGGCACAAAACGATTCTGGTCGGTATCTTCAATACGCAGAATAAATGTACCGTTATTTTTCCGTGCAAAGAGGTAGTTAAATAAGGCAGTTCTGACACCTCCAAGGTGCAGGGGTCCCGTAGGACTTGGGGCGAACCTTACACGAACTGGTTTTTCAATCATGGCTTGGACGAGTATTAGACCTGATGATACTGAAGCTTCGGGATAATATAGGAGACCAGCTGTTTCAAACTTTGATCGATTGTTTCGAAGGAAGTTTCCAATATGAGATCCGGATTTGCAGGTTCTTCAAATGGAGAGTCGATCCCGGTAAATTCCTTGATAAGTCCTTGCCTTGCCTTCAGGTAAAAGCCCTTCACATCCCGCTTCTCGCAGATTGCGAGAGGAGCTTTTATGAAAACTTCAATAAAACGGTCAGCTCCAATAATCGACCTGGCCATTTGCCGGATTGCATTGGTTGGGCTTATGAAACAATTGATGGTAATAATTCCCGAATTGTTGAAAAGGGCATTTACTTCAGCAATTCTCCGGATATTCTCAGTACGGCTTTCTTCACTAAAGGTAAGATCCTTATTCAGGCCCGTACGAACATCGTCCCCGTCTAGCAGTTGGATAAAAAAACCTCGCTGAAAAAGTTCTTTTTCAAGAGCAAGTCCCAGCGTGGTTTTTCCTGCACCTGAGAAGCCCGTCATCCAGACTGTTTTTGCTGATTGTTGCAGTCGCAGCTCTTTTTGATTTGTTGAGATCTTGGAAGCTAAATATGAGTTGTCCATGTGTGGAAGTTTCAATACTGCAAAAATAGGATATTTCCTAACTTTGTACCGGTTGAAATATTCCAAATTTCAAGACGTTAGTTAGTTGAAAGGATGCTGGAGAATGGAAAGCGAACATCTGTTAATTCGAAAACTTGATCGGTTTATACGAAAGTATTATACCAACAGGATTATACGCGGTGCTTTACTCACAGTGGCTACTCTTTCCGGGAGTTATCTTTTGTTTGTAGGTCTTGAGAACTTTTTTCACTTCGATTCCTTCGTCAGAACAATCCTTTTTTACCTGTTTCTTCTAATTGGCGTGATGGCCGTAACAATATGGCTCGTTCGACCCCTCCTCTCCTATTTCCGGATCGGACAGCATCTATCTTACGAAGTAGCCGCCAGCATCATCGGAAAACATTTTGCAGAGATCCAGGATAAATTGCTGAACGCACTGCAATTGATTCAGCTGCGGGAGCAGGGAGTGAAGGATACGGACCTGATCCTTGCTTCTATTGATCAGAAGATCAATAACCTGAGAGTTTTCCAGTTTACCCGGATAATTAACTACCGGCGAAATTTGCGCTACCTGAGGGTAGCCATTCCGCCTATCGCCATCATCCTTGCAGCTCTTCTTATCGCCCCTTCATTTATTTCGGAACCCACGCGCAGGATTGTCGACTACACAACCATCTATGAATCCCCCTTCCCATTTACTGTTGACTTGTTAAATCGTGATCTATCCGCCTTTCAACAGCAGGATTTTGAGCTGAAAGTAAAGGTTTCCGGTGATGAGATTCCCGCCGACCTGTATATCCAAACCGATGGATATACTTACAGGATGAAAAAATCTTCGCCAACTGAATTTTCTTTTGTTTTTAAATCACTGCAACAGGAAACTGGCTTCCGGATCTCTGCGAACAGATACCTTGGCCCCCAATACCTGATACGCGTTTATCCCCGTCCTACAATCCTCTCATTTTCAGTGATCCTGACCTATCCTGCTTATACCGGAAAGAGCCGGGAGGAAATTGAAAATACAGGAGATATCATTGTCCCCAAAGGAACGAACATCGAATGGCATTGGATAACCAAGGATGTTGAAACAATAAATCTGAGGATATTGGGCCGTGAAATAAAACTGGAAAAGGCAGGATCTAATCTTTTTTCCTACAGTGAACAATCCACCTTTTCGGGAAACTATTCAGTACAGCCGGAAAACAACTACACCACCAGCAGCGATTCACTGTACTACAAGATCATTTGCCTGGAAGACACCTATCCTTCTATTTTAACAGAAGTACATACCGATACAGTGTTGCCTTCAGGACTCTTTTTCAATGGTTCCCTGAAGGACGATTATGGATTTAGTAAACTCGAATTTCACTACCAGCTTTGGTCGGGCAATGATACAACGGTTTCGGAACAGGGAAATGAAAAACTACCCGTTAGCCTGGATGCAAGGGAGGAGTTTTTTTTCTATTCAATCGATGTGAATGCCTATGTAAAAAATCCTGGCGATAAGATGAGCTATTATTTTGAGGTATGGGATAATGACGGGATCAACGGACCAAAATCGGCTAAATCTGAAATCAGAGAGATCAAAACGCTGACTGTAAGTGAGATGCAGGAAAAGGCCGAAGAGAGCGAGAAAAAAATTAAGGAAAATATAGCCTTTTCGAAAGAGGAAGCAAAGGAGATGGAAAAAGCGATCGATGAGTTAAGCAGGAAGATGATCGAGAAGCAGGAGCTAAATTGGCAGGAGAAAAAGGAGATCGAAGAGCTGATTAAAAAAAATGAGGAGATGGTAAGGGCAATTGAAGAGGTGAAAGAGGAAAATCTCAACAATATAAGGATGGAGGAAAAGTTTCTTCAAACGAGTGAGGCGGTGATGGAAAAGCAGAAAAGACTCAATGAGCTGATGGAAGAGTTGATGACAGAAGAGATGAAAAAGACCCTTCAGGAACTGAAGGAATTAATGGAACAGGTTGACAAGCTGAAGCTTAAAGAGCTTATGGATGAGATGAAAATGACAGCCAAAGAGATGGAGCAACAGTTGGATAGAAACCTGGAACTATTCAAACAGATCGAATTTGAACGAAAGCTGGAGGAGAACATCTCGGAGTTGAAAAAATTGGCGGAAGAACAGAAAAAGCTGGCCAACTTAATGGAGAAGGAGAAAAGTGTTTCACCTGAGAGTAAAGAGGATCAAGAGAAACTGAATAAACGGTTCGACTCCATTCAGTCTGAACTGGGAGCACTGAACGAATTGGATAAGCAACTGGAACAGCCGGTTGGAATTGAAAAAACTGAGCAGCAGCAGGAAGATATCGATGCCTCCCTGAGGGATGCAAAGGATAAAATGGAAGAGAATAATAAGGAGGGTGCGGCTAAAAGCCAGAAAAGTGCCGCCGGACAAATGGAACAACTGGCAAATGACCTGGAGATGATGCAGCAGGATTCGGAGATGGAGCAATATGCCGAAGACGCCAGGCAGATTCGTCAGATCCTTGAGAATTTACTTACCGTTTCATTTGATCAGGAGGATTTGATTCTGCGAACACGAACAATCAACAGAAATGATCCTCGGTTTCAGGAAATTATATCAGAACAGAACCAGATGAATGAAAATCTGGGTCCGGTGAAAGATTCGCTGGTAGCCATCGGTAAAAGGCAGTTTATGATTCAGCCAGTCATTACAAGGGAGCTTGACGCCATCAACAGGAATATTAAGGAGACAGTGGAGTCCCTCACGGAAAGGAATATTGCATTGGCACTGTCAAAACAACAATTTTCAATGACGTCACTTAACAACCTTGCCATTCTGCTCGATGAAGCCATGGAACAGATGAACAAAAGCATGAGTATGAGCATGCAGGGGAAAAGCAGCAAGATGTGCCAGAACCCCTCCCAGGGTAAAGGAAAAAAGAGCATGAAGAATATCCGGCAGATGCAGCAACAAATGTCAGAACAAATGGAACGGATTCGGAAAGGATTGCAAGATCAGAAAGAGGGGAAAAACCAAAAGGGAGAAAAAGGACAATCAGGTGAGAAAGGGGAGAAGGGGGAACGCGGATTGAATGAGGAGATTGCACGATTGGCGGCCGAACAGGAAGCTATCAGACAGGAACTGCAGAAATATGAACAGTATATGAAGGAGCAGGGAGAAATGGATCCGGGAGGTTTACAGAATGCGATCAAGGAGATGGAAGAGAATGAGAGGGATTTGATCAATAAAAATATTACCCGCGAGTCCCTCATTCGGCAGCAACAGATACTAACGCGCCTGCTTGAATCGGAAAAGGCGGAGCAGGTTCGGGAGCAGCAGGAAAAAAGAGAGGCGGATGAAGCAAAAAATCAAAAATATAGTAACCCTGATCAAAAATTGGAGTATAACAAATACTCAGTAGGCGGGTCCGACGTGTTGAGATACAAAACGCTGCCGGTAACCCATTTCTACAAGGATAAGTCAACACGATACTTGATTCAAATTAGCAAATAGTATGACAGGGAATACTGACACCATTACAATACGGTCTAAGAAAGATTTAAACAGGCTGGAAAGATTTATTGAAGAGATATTGGACTATTACAATATTCCGGGAGAGTATTTTGGAAACATTTTACTGGCGGTTACAGAGTCAGCACTGCTAAGCTTGAAGGACGAAAGGGAGGTTAGCGTTAAAATGAAGAAGAGCCGGAAAGGTGTCTCTTTCAGCATTACCTGCAAAGATGCAACTGACAACGAACTGGACGAACTCGATAAAGCTATTGCGAAGAATACCTTGGCAAGGGAGAGCTTTATCATTCGTTCTCTTGCTGATGAGGCCGAGTTGCTCAGGGATGGAAAGACCATTGCACTCAGATTCCATATCACAGGAATTAATTTTGAGCGTTCGCTTCTGCGATCCGAAAAGCTGAGGAGTTACCTTATTAGGAAGGAAAAGGTAGTGGATACGAATGAATGAAAAATCGATACAGTTTTTTACTGAAGACATTGGATATCAGATCAAAGGGAGAGGAATTCTGCGGAGAGGAATTTTGCAGCTGATCTCTGAAAAGGGATTTCTGGGGGGCACAATCAATATAATATTTTGTAGTGATCAGTTTTTGAGAGGGTATAATAAAAAGTACCTGAACCACGATTATTATACCGATGTGGTTACTTTTAATCTTTCGGAAAATATAAAGGAGATTGCTGGAGATATTTTTATCTCGCTTGATCGGGTTCGGGATAATGCGAAGACGTACAAGGTATCACTAAAGATGGAGATTGCCAGGGTTATTGGTCATGGCGTTCTTCACCTCACTGGTATGGAGGATTCATCGGAAGAGTTGAAACAGGCCATGAGAATGGAGGAGGACAAGTTTTTGTCAAGCCTTGTTAACTATTGATAACCAGAGACTAATAACTAATTGTTCCACGTGAAACAACAGGTGAAAGAACACGAGTCCTACGATATTATAGTGGTAGGGGCTGGTCACGCCGGGTGTGAGGCAGCAGCAGCTGCAGCAACACTTGGATCCAGGGTTTTGCTGGTAACAATGAATATGATGAACATGGCCCAGATGTCGTGCAATCCCTCTATTGGAGGAATAGCCAAAGGCCAGATCGTTCGCGAAATCGATGCAATGGGTGGCATAACAGGGGAGGTCACTGACGCGACCATGATTCAGTTCCGGATGCTCAACCTCTCGAAAGGTCCGGCTATGTGGAGCCCGAGAGCACAAAACGACCGGTTTTTATTTTCCATGGAATGGCGAAGCCGGTTGGAGAAGATGCCTAATGTTGATTTCTGGCAGGATTCGGTGACGGAATTGGTGGTTAAGAGAAATAAGGCTAGAGGTGTAGTGACCGCGTTGGGAATGACATTTTTTGCCGGGTCAGTAGTACTGGCCAATGGTACATTTTTGAACGGGATCATCCACATTGGCGAAAGACAGTTCCAGGGTGGTCGAATCGGGGAGAGGTCTTCAAAGAATTTAACTGAGAACCTGAAAGATTTCGGACTGGAATCGAGTCGGATGAAAACAGGAACTCCTGTACGCGTTGATGGACGAAGTCTCGATTTTTCTAAAATGACTGAACAACCGGGGGATGTGAATCCAGGAAAATTTTCTTACCTGAATACTCCTAAATTAGAGAAACAGCGAAGTTGTTACCTCGCGTATACCTCTTCTGAGGTTCATGATATCTTGAAGACTGGCTTCAACAGATCTCCAATGTTTTCGGGTCGAATAAAAGGAACTGGACCCAGGTACTGCCCATCGATTGAAGATAAAATTGAACGATTTGCAGATAAGGAAAAACACCAGCTTTTTATTGAGCCGGAAGGGTGGGATACCGTTGAATATTATGTTAACGGCTTTAGTTCTTCCCTGCCCGAAGATATTCAGTTTTCAGCCTTAAGGAAAGTAAAGGGATTTGAGAATGCGCGGTTTTTCAGACCTGGCTATGCAATAGAATACGACTATTTCCCACCTCACCAACTTTCATTTTCCCTTGAATCCAAGGTGATCGAAAACCTCTATCTTGCTGGTCAGATTAATGGAACGACGGGTTATGAAGAGGCCGCCGCGCAGGGCTTCATGGCTGGGATCAATGCCCACCTAAAGCTTCAGGGAAGTGCACCGTTAATACTGAAACGGTCGGAGGCATACATTGGTGTGTTGATTGATGACCTTATTACAAAAGGAACAGAAGAGCCATACAGAATGTTCACCTCCAGAGCTGAATACAGGATTCTTCTTCGTCAGGATAACGCCGATTTCAGACTTACACCGAAAGCACACGAACTCGGGCTGGCATCAGTCGGCAGGCTACAGGCACTGAATGATAAATACGATGTGATAGCGCGCATAACCGAGTTTTTAAATAAGACAAGTATCTCTCCTGCCGAAGCAAGTGTTATGCTCGAACGGTGCGGTACAGCCCCGATGATGCAGGGCACAAAACTTTCAGCCTTGTTGTTACGACCCCAGGTATCTATCCGCAATATGGTTGAAGAGCTATATCCGGTTTCCAACTTTGTAAAGCACACTTCCGGGTGTACCATTGAAGCTTTGGAAGAGGCAGAGATATTGATAAAATATGAAGGCTATATCAGGAAAGAACAGGAGATAGCCGATAAGCTTTCCAGGCTCGAAAACATGCCGTTGAATTCCTTATTGGATTATCATCAATTGAAGTCTTTATCCTCGGAGGCCCGTGAGAAGCTGAGTCGCATAAAGCCCGAAACCATTGGCCAGGCAGCCAGGATCAGCGGGGTTTCACCAGCCGATATTTCAGTACTCATTGTTCACCTTGGAAGGTGATTGTTCCACGTGAAACATCTATTTATGACGGAAAAACTCTCTGCTTGTCCTATCTGCAACAATGCTGATGAAGCGTTCTATTTAGAAGGAAAGGATTATTTTCTGACAAAAGAACCGTTTCAGATCGTTGAATGTCGCACATGCGGATTTAGGTATACCAATCCAAGGCCAACCGAAGAATCTTCCGGGAAATACTACCAGAGCGAGGACTATATCTCGCACGATGCCGGAAAAAATGGCTTGATCCCAGCATTGTACGGGATCGCCCGGTACTTTACATTACGCTCAAAATTCGGAATTGTGAAGCGCTATTCACCCGGGAACTCCATCCTCGATATTGGTTGCGGAACTGGGGAGTTTCTGAACTATTGTCAAAAGAAAGGGTACAAGTGTACCGGTGTTGAACCTTCTGAAAAGGCCAGAACCTTTGCAGAAACGAATTATAAGCTTGATGTGAAAACCGATTTTCTGAATGGTCTAGAGGCTACTTCCCGGTTCGATTGCATCACCCTTTGGCATGTGTTGGAACACATTCATCAGCTTGATAAAACAATGATGAAATTGACACATGTGCTAAGTCCTGGTGCAATATTGATCGTAGCTCTTCCCAATAGCAACTCCCACGATGCCTCCTCTTATCAAGAGTTTTGGGCTGCCTTTGACCTGCCCAGGCACCTTTATCATTTCAACAGAGAATCCTTGATTGCACTGGCAAAAAAACATCAGTTATCCTGTCATAAAATATTACCACAAAAACTGGATTCCTATTATATTTCCCTGCTGAGCGAAAAATACAAAAGAGGATCTGCAAATTATTTCAATGCATTTTTTCACGGCTTCCTTTCAAACATTAAGGCAAGAGTTCCTCAAATCGGCCATTCAAGTGAGATCTACATCCTGAAACACAAAATTTCTTAATTTTAAGCCTCAGAATGAGCCGAGCCCCTGAATGAATGGTTCAGTTTAACGAACTCCGGAAACTGGCTCAGAAAGTCTGATTTCAAACCAGCTCTAAAAGACTGATAAACAGACGAATAATGAAAATCTCTCAAACATTCAGCAAACCGGCATGTGTTAGTTGTCTGATTATTGGCTTGATTGCTATTCTTTTTTTGATTGCCATTCCATGGCATCTTGAAAGGGAGGAAAAACGCGATGAGATTCTAAACAGGTTTCAATCTTTTTTACAGGAACATGAATCTCATCTTCAGGATGAATTGACATTCATTTCGGAACGATTTTTAGTGGATTCCGCCTCAATTTTAACCAAGGAACAACTGGAAGCCATTCCTGATCCTGAAGACCGGGAGCTGACACTCCTGATTTATCAGGAGGATTCACTGCTATATTGGTCTGACAACGCTGTCCCTTTCAACCTTTTCGACTTCCCTGATCTGCCCCGGTCTCCCGCTGTCATCAAACTTGCAAACGGATGGTATCAATTGTCGGTGTTAAAGAGAGGTATTTTTTCTGTTGTCGTGTTTTGCCTTGTTAAACAGGAGTATCCTTTCCAGAATCAGTACCTCAGAAACAATTATACAGGGATTATCCAAATTCCGGATGAAGTAAGTATTTCTATGAACGAGGGCTTGTATAATGCCTATTCTGCACAAGGTAATTTCCTGTGCTCTCTTGACATTCCTTCCCATTTACCAACCAGAAAAGATCAGGGATGGCTGGTCTTCATTTTAATTGCCGCATTCCTCTTTTTAATCGCATTTCTATACCACCTTTCGGTTGATTTGCAGGCAGTATTTCATAATAAACACTGGCTCTTTTTCATTTTAACGATTGATATTGTAATTATGCGCGGACTGCAGTTCCTGCTTCAATGGCCGGCACTACTTTACAATTCGGATCTCTTTGGACCTTTACTCTACTCTTCCTCCTGGCTTTTTCCATCGCTGGGAGACTTTCTATTAAACAGTCTTTTAATTCTGGTCATCGCAATTTTGTTCTATCGTACCTGGCCAAATCATCAATTCACGACCTCCTCTCCGCGATGGAAAATATCAGCGCACACAGGAATGAATTTTCTGCTCAGTCTGCTGGCCCTGATACTTGTAATGGCGGGGATAAACAGCCTGGTAATTCACTCCACGGTCCCAATGAATCTGGAGAATATTTCTCGTCTTTCACGGGATAGTATTCCGGCTTTTGCCAGCATCGGCTTCCTTGCTCTGGCATGGATTCTGTTTACCTTGCGGTTGACCGGTCCCTTGGTGAGAGACACTGCCCGGCTGGGTGAAAATCATACAAGGAAATTTTCTTTTGGCTGGTTTTTTTTCGCGATGACACTATTTTCGGCGGGTGCAACAGTGGTGCTGAATCAGGCCAACAATCAACGTGAAAAAGAGCAACGGGAACTGATTGCGATGCGGCTGGCTGTGCGCCAGAATCCTGTCACAGAACTGCTTTTGCAACAATCTGTTGAAGCCATTCGGTCTGATTCGGGGATACGCCGTGCTTTTTCGGTTGGCGTGATGGATGCAGCTGATCAGCAGATGGTCGACGACAGCATCGCTTCCTATCTCTTGTCTCATTATTTCAAGGACTACTGGAACAATTTCACCGTCCAGGTAACTGTATGCCGACCATCAAAAACCCTGCGCATCCAGCCACAGGGATTTGTCGTTAACTGCTCGGATTATTTCGAAGATGTGATCGGATCGTTTGGTAAGAAAAGCCAGGATGGGACCTATTTCCTCGATTATGGCTACGGCAATGAAAATTACATTACCCTTCTTCCCATCATGGGAAGTGAATCCATCCTATACATTGAGATCAGCTCCAGGAGCACTTACCGCGACCTTGGTTATCCCGAACTTCTGGTCGACCGGAAAACATACGATGTTCCCGACCTCGGCGACTACTCGTATGCCTTCTTCAAGGACAACCAGCTGGTTTACCGGGTAGGGGAGTATACTTACGGATTTAAATTGAGTGGGTATGCAGATACGGCATCGGGAACCCTGCTGCCAACTGCTGATCGCATAGATCATTTCTTCTACCGGATCAATAACAAGGACTCCCTGTTGATCAGCAAACCCCTTCCTTCATGGCTAAACATCATTTCACCTTTTTCCTACCTGCTGATCTTTATGGTGTTATTGTTTGCAGTAGGGTACGGGATTTTGCATCTGAATGATCTGAGATCCATCTCTTCACTTTCGCTTAGGAACCGTCTTCAACTCTCGATGCTGGGGATGATCCTCATGCTCTTCATCATTACTGGAGTGCTCATGATGGTCTATCTTACCTGGTTGAACAGTGAGAAGAATGAAGAAAATTTGCTGGAACGCACACTCTCTATCCTCATTGAAGTAGAGCATAAATTTGACAACCTTGATGATCTGCAGCAGGCCGGAGGAAATGAGCTTGAAAATATTCTGATCAAGTTTTCCAATGTTTTCTTTTCCGACATCAACCTGTATGATCCTCAGGGAGTCTTACTTGCATCTTCCCGGCCAAGGATCTTTCAGGAAGGATTGATCTCCAACCTGATTAACCCGCAGGCATACAAACGACTGAATGACAAGAGCACCTCCATGTTCGTACAAACCGAACATATCGGTGATCTTAACTACCTCTCTGCCTACGTGCCTTTTTACAATACTCAAAACAAGTTACTGGGATATCTGAATCTGCCCTATTTCTCAAGACAGGATGACCTTCGGCGTGAGATCTCTACCTTTTTGATCGCTTTTGTAAATATCTATGTACTGTTTTTATTGATCGGAGCCCTGATGACCTACCTGGTGAGTAATTATATCACTTCGCCGTTGAAGTTGCTAGCACTTCGCATTGGAAGGATACGTATTGGAAAAACGAATGAAAAGCTGATTTGGCGGCGCGAAGACGAAATTGGCAAGCTGGTTGAAGAGTACAACCGAATGCTTGATGAGTTGACGGTCAGTGCGGAAAGGCTGGCCGTTTCGGAGCGGGAATCAGCATGGCGCGAGATGGCCCAGCAGGTCGCACATGAGATCAAGAATCCGTTGACCCCAATGAAACTGAGTGTTCAATACCTGCAAAAGGCATGGCAAGAGGGAGCAGAGGACTGGGATACGCGGTTGCAGCGATTTGCTGATGCCCTGATTGTTCAGATTGATACCCTGAGCGCCATTGCCTCAGAATTTTCCTACTTTGCCCGGATGCCTGAACCCGAAAATGAAATCCTGAATCTGGATGATCTCGTTAAGGATGCATTGGTGATCTATAAAGACGTATCAGCTATTGATGTGACATTTCTCCCGTCCCACAGTATAAAATTGATCTACGCAGACAAAAGGCAGCTTCTTCGGGTTTTCAGTAATCTGATCAATAATGCAATTGAAGCGATTGAGACCCGATCCAATTCAGAGGGGCGGATTTTGGTGGAAACCGAGGCCATAGCACGCGAAATTTTTATACATATTTCGGATAATGGAAAAGGAATCGGAGAGACAGAGATGGATAAAATATTTCAGCCCAACTTTACGACCAGAAGTGGTGGTGCAGGCCTCGGACTGGCTATTGTTAAAGGCATTGTTCTCTCTGTTGGAGGGGCGATCAGTTTCACCTCCGAACCAGGTAAAATGACTACTTTTACAATCAGGTTGCCGGCTGCCTCTGATCCGGCGAAGGAAGTATCATTATGAAACAAATCTACGGACTCTTTATCATACTCGGGATAATCCTTTTGACAGGATGCCGGCATAAAGACCCTGATGGCATTTATTATCCATTTAAAACCCATGCCTGGCAGCGGTTCAACATTCTGAAATTTGAGCTTCCTGTAAAGCGTTCTGAAAAACCATATACGCTGGTTTTCTTTGCCAGGCACAACGAGGAATACCCATATAAATCGCTCGATTTCAGCATGATTATGAATACTCCTTCAGGAGAAGAGCGCATCAGGGAATTTCAGCTGATGATACGCGATGCCGACGATAAATTTCTAGGAACCTGCGAAATGGAAATTTGTGAAGCGACCATTGTCCTGAAAAAGGAACTCTATATCAACAAAGAAGGAGTGCTGCTGATCGAACTGGAGAATTTAATTCCTCGAATGGAAACACCCGGCTTACTGGGTGTTGGCATCCGGATGAAGCAGAACTGATAAGATTTTCTTACACATTTGCTCATCTTTTTCCATTTGTAACACCAATTCCTCCAAGGTATTGAATCTGATCTCGTCCCTGATTCTATCAAGAAAATGGATCGAAATCTCCTCGCCGTAGATATCCTTGTTGAAATCAAAGATATTTACCTCAACGGTGAAAGAGGGTTTGGTTAACGTTGGCCGGAACCCGATGTTGGCCATTCCCAAATAGATCGTGGATCCGAGGGTTACGGTAGCGGCATAAACACCGGTAAGATGATGGAATTTGGCAGCATTGGGAAGATCAAGGTTTGCCGTCGGATAACCTAACTTTCTTCCCAGCTGGTTTCCTCTGATTACAAGGCCGGAAATGGAAAAAGAAGCTGTCATGTTATCCGCAAAACTACGAATAATCCGACCAGTTTTTTTGTTGAGTCAGCTCTTTTTTAGCGCTTTTCTTGATCCTTACAAGTTCAACTATTGCATATACATAGTGTCCCCAAACTCCTGCCAGCAGGATTAAAAGAGTAATCATCATCCAGATGGGAGCTACGGGGGTCCATAGTTCCCGGGTTGGCTTATCCTGCCCGAGGAGATGTTTTGGAATTGCCCAGTCGCTCTGGCCTTCGCCTTGCACATAACCGAAAGTATCATGCTCGTCGATCCGTGCTACTACCATGAGTTGCCCCAGAGAGTCTCCGATGAGCGTCATTGGAAACTCCATAGAGCCTGTCCCATCTGCTTCCAGCCATATCTCTCCAATGGCCATTGGGCGAAAGAGTGTAGGAATAAACATGCTAATTGTTTCATCTGTTAATGGTTCGCCCTCGCCGTTGGAAGCAAATTGTGTACCGGTTACGCGGATGAATTTTACAGAATCCTCCTCGTAAAAAGAGACTTCAAGACGGGCAGGTTTGGACGTAAACATCTCTGAAGCTGAGAGGTATTTGTCTGTTCCTTCAAAATCGGCCGTATAAGTAACCATACCATCCTTATCGCGGGGTAATAATGAGACTGGAATCATAACCTGGGCCTTACCGACGGAATCGGTAATTGATTCACCGGCCTCTATCGCTGCATCCCCTCCCGACACGTGGAATGATACAGGCGCATTTTGCAGATCAACACGCACCCTTCCGTTACGGATATAAAGATTTGCCGTGAGCACAACCGTATCATTTGAGGTGTAGGTGGCAATGAGGGAAAGGTATGTATCCGCCGGTTCAGCTTCTCCTGCTTCGCTTTCTTCCTGTGCAGAAATAGTGGGAGAGATAAGAAGCAGGAATGAAATTAACCAGATAAGGTTAGCAAATGTGAACTTTTTCATAGGTCTGGATATATGCTGGTTTAACATCATTTATGTAAGGATCTCTTCATCTTCCAGTGGGGAGGAGTCTGCCAGTTCGCTAACGTTAATGATCGGGATAAACTTTGAAGCGATCGTAAATGCCAGAGCGAAAAAGGCGACACCGGCTGCAGTTAGCGTCCACTCAACCCATGTCGAGTTATAGAAGAGCCATTCAGACCGTGAATCCTGAATAGGAAGATACGGAGATTCCAGGGTTGGAACGACGATCAGGTAGCGGTTTACCCAAAGGGCCAGGATGACGATTACAGCCGAAATGGTGATGTTGTTGATGGTTCGCAGCTTTTTAATCCCCACAACGACCATTGGCAACAAAACGCCAACATAATTGGAGAGGATGAATAACCAGTAATATTCATCGAAAAGAAGGTTGATCAACAGCTCATCGTTTCGTTCTGAACCATACCATTTTGTAAGGTAATCGCTGAATGTAAAGTACCCGAAGAGAGCCGCGAGAATCAGCATCAGGACCCCAACATTGACAAAATGTTTCCGCGTGATGTACCTTTCCAGGTGATAAAGTTTTCGAAACAACCACATCACCACGATCATCACACCAGTGCCAGAAAATACTGCAGCGATAACAAAATAAGGCCCGAATATGGTACTGTGCCATCCCGGCTGTAACGTTACGCTGAAGATCCATGCGAGTACGGAATATACGATCACGGCAATGGCAATAACCATCGCTGCCATTATATCAGTGGCTTTGTGAAGTCTCTGTCTCTGCTCTTCTGTTCCTGTATAACCAAGTGCCAACCAGGTATATAGTCTCCGTTTCCACTTGGGAAGACGCATATCCTTAAAATCACGGATGGCAGCAATATCCCTTAAAAGAGCCAGGTACAGAAAGATCACACAGCCAAAGATATCCGTAGAGATTGCAATGACGTCCCAGGTTATAGGAGACTGAATCCGGCCAAAAATAACCAGGTAATAGAGCCTGTCTAGACGACCAATACAAAGCAGGATGTAGCAGGGGCCGATTAACAGGGCAATGATGGTGATGAACTCAGCTATCCGGTTAATTGGCTTTCGCCATTCGGCCCTGAACAGGTGAAGCGTTCCTGAAATCAAAGCGCCAGCATAGCTCACTCCCATGAAAAAGATAAAATTTACGATGTAAATGCCCCATACTACGTTATCGCGCATCCCGGTAACGATGTGCCCGTCGGCAATCTGAACATAAAGGGCGTAAAATCCAAGAGCGACTATAGCAGCCAGGAAAAACATCCAGATAGCCTGGATAAAATTGGTATGTTCGATCTGCGGTGCAAATTCCTTGAGCAGGGTTTCTTCTCTTTCGTTTATCATGGTTATTTCCTCCTATGTTTCATAACGTATGGTGTGGTTTCATACCTTTTTTCGACCTCTTCATCAAGACCGTCAAACCCGCGATCTACCGGGAATTGACGTTCAACAGGTGGCAGGTAATACACACTGGGACGGGTCCCCAGAACTTCCAGGTAACGGTAACCGGCCCTGTCGCGGATCAGCTTACTGAACTGATAAGTTTCCGTTCCATTGGTTACAACATCCTCGTCGAGATCTCCGAAATAGATGACACCCATCGGACAGGAGGCAACACAATACGGGAGTTTCCCAACACGGATCAGGTCGGGACAGAAATCACATTTTGAAACCGTACCCTCAACACCAGGGCTACTGGCTTCCGGGGAATAGGGCTGGGTATCTTCATCAAACTCTTCATAATGTTTCCAGGCAAAAACACGGGTAGAATAAGGGCATCCTGTGATGCAGAATTTACAACCGATACAGCGGTCATTGTCAATCAGCACAATCCCGTCGCTCCTTTTGTACGTTGCGCCAACCGGGCAAACGGATACACAAAGCGGGTTATCGCAATGGTAGCAAGGCTTGGGGAACCAATAAGGAGCTGTATATTCGGTATCCTGCAACAGGTACACCTTCATAAACTCCTGGCCTTTGGGAAGATAGTGTCCTTCCTGGCATTTTTCAACGCAGGCACGGGCATTTTTGCAACGGGCAAGGTCGATCACCATAACAAATTTCTTTCCGGGGATCCCTTCCCGAGACTCTTTCTTGGAAACGCGCGGGTACTTGATGTGTGCCTTATCGACCTCTACAATCTCACCGTCGGTCGTAAGCACCTTGATCTTTTCACCGGATTCTGCAGCCCGTGTATCCAGGTACGCCTCTACCAGTCCTCCGGTAGCAACCACACCAGCTCCGGCAACAAGGCTCTTCTTTAGAAAATCCCTGCGTGAACTCTTTTTCGGATTGTTATCTGATTCTTCTTTCACGGATATTGGTTTTATAGGTTAGCGAATTAATGGGGTTCATGATACCCATTGATGATGCTTTTAAAGTTGGCTCCTGGATTCGCCCCGATTGTACAGAAATAAATGTGGACGATCATAAAGATGGAGATGACAAATCCGGAGATGATATGGAACAGGTCGGTCAGGTGAAGACCACTTGTTCCAAGGATTGTGGTTGGAATTGTTTGCGGATAGAGCAATGCCCAGCCTGAGATAAAAACCACCGGGACAAAAAGGTACATGATGAACACATAGGAGAAACGCTGTAACGGGTTGAACTTATTCTCGCGGCTGATAGGAAAAGGAGGGCTTTCTTTTTTGAAAATCCCGAAGGTATAATATTTTGCCTGAGTCATCAACCTGTTCATAAGTCCTCTGAATTCAATCTGGTATTGTTTCCCGTTAAAAGTAAATAGGTTCCCGATAAAAAGAATCAGGTAGTTTATCGTCAGAACGATCCCTGCAATATTGTGGATCGCAACAGCAGTGTTAAAACTGACCAGGGCTACAGCGGGGGCAGAGAACTGCATGCTGATCCCGGTTACAATCAGGATCAGGCATAAAACGGCATTGATAAAATGCCACAAACGAAGCCAGATGGGATAGAGGTATAATCTTTCTTGTGCCATGGTCTCTATTTTTTAATGATTCTTAGAACGGAATGAATAGCGATACCTGCAACAACGCCTGCAATGATTATCAGGCTGATGATGTTGAGGGTTTGATTACGGCTTGCACCAATAACTACCGAATCACTTGTTGTAATCCCTCTGAAAAAGCCATCTTTAACGCGTACCTCAGAGGCTTCATATTTGTACAGGGATGCAAGCAATTCAGGCCTCGTGGAGTGGCACTCTTTGCAATTTCTGACTGCCATCGACTTTGGCAGCACTTTGTGAGCAACCAGGGCACTGTCGGATAGTTGTTCGGCATGACATTCGATGCAGCGAACGGAAGCGATGTGCAGCTCCTGGTTGGGCAACCAGTCGTGACTCTTGATCAGGTTTGGCCGTTCCCGGTCGGTCAGGAGCTGGAATCTTCTGAAATCACTATGACAGTCAAGGCAAATGGTATTGTCATAGATAATAGTTTCCCGGATATTTTCGTTGGTCCGGGCATTGATCTTATAGGTGTGTGGATTATGGCACATCCAGCATGTAAAATCATCGCTATGTTTTTCCGAATGGACGCTCGCCTGGAATTCGGCATCAATCTCTTCAAAATGATATTGAGCATAACTTTCATCTCCCTCATGGCAATCCAAACAAGCATATTTGTATTCCATGCGAAGAATTCCTGCATGGGGAAAATTTTCGTACTCTTCCGAATGGCAATCGGTACATTTGAAGGAGCGGTGGTTTGAAAGGTAATAATCGTTCGGTGAGATGATCAGCTCGGAATACATCTGCTGGTTGACCATCCGGCCCTGTTCCGTGTTTTCATAGGTATACTTCGACTGACCATGGCACTGAAAGCACTGTTGGTTCGCGTCGGAATTAGGGAACTGGGAAAGATCTGTGTTTTGCTCTTCTGGCGCTATAAGGCTTTTTTGTCTGGCATCACCGTAAGTCAGCGGATCTGCGGAGAAATCAAGCGCAAAGATGATGATGGTCAGAAGAATGAGGACAATGACAAGCCATGATGGCCTGATGTATATTTCTCTCATCATACCTATTTTATTTAACTATTTACATGTGTAAAAAGAAAAAGGATGCTAAAGTAGAACGATACAATTAGCATCCTTTTTCTCATGGCTTAGTTATGCTACTTTTTCATGGTACGCATAAAGGCTACCAGCGCCCAGCGATCGCCTTCGGCGATCACTTTCTTTTCGAAATTGGGCATCTCATCCCGGCCAATGAACGACATGTAATACATATCACCATCAGTGTTCTTTTGGAATGCGGCGGAAGAGAAGTCACCGGGGAAAGTCTTCAGCATCGCTGCTTTCGGACCATCGCCCAACCCTTTGCTACCGTGGCAGGATTTGCAGAATTTTGCCCACAACTCTTTGCCTGTTGCAAGTGCGTCGGCATCACCAGCCTTCACCGTGCTTTTCATGGCTTTGTACTTGGAGGGAATATCCCAGGGTTTTGTATCCTGCGAATAGACAGCGGTTACAAAAAAGAGTGCAATCATGCAGGTGAATGAATAAATCAAGGTTTTTTTCATGGTTTTTGGAATTTTATTTGGTTAAACATTAGTTGGATTAGAAGTTCCACAAACGGGTCATATTAAATCCAAACATGATCGCTCCATTGAAGAAATCATTTTGGTTATACATCACGATATCCTGGGGCAACAATCCAGGAGCAGCAGAAACAAAAATGTGAAACGCATGCGTACTGGTTGAGATCTCAACACCCAATCCAAAATTTGGCAGTGGTGACTTGGGTCCGTAATAGATTCCTTTTTGTCCGTATTTCAGAATAAATGGGGTATCGTAACCAAGCATCAAAGGCACTTCGCAACTAGCGATCACAGAAGTTTGCGGGCTCACTTTCAGCCGGGCAATAGCCGAAATAGAGAAGGCATCATTTTTAATCGTAGTATCTACCTTGTTAAAATGGACAAATGCAAATCCCATCTGCATGGAGAATGAACGACAGAACCGACGGGCAAACATCAACTCATGGAAATAGGAAAAGCGGTCAACAAAGGCATAATCCTGTCCGAAGTTGGATTTATCACCGGCGTTAAGCGCCATGTTTCCATAGTAACCGATGGTTAAGGGGAAGCCACCTTTACGCTGGTGGAAAAAGGTATATTTCAGCGAGAGATCCTGGTACCGGTTATTCTTGGTGGTCCCAAATCCAACCATCAGGTTATCCGTGATACTGTAATTCAGTGCCATTCTGATATTTGTCGCACCCCAGATCCCGAAAAGGTCGGTAAACCCGTTTTGAATGGTTCCAAAACGGTGTTCCAGAAGAAATTCCAGACTGTTTGCAGGATAGGTTTTAACAGTTTGATCGTCCATAAAGATAGCGCTTTCAAAAGGAGCGCGCTCAAGGGGTTTTTTCTCTTCCGTCACCTCTTCCGGTTCCTGAGCAAAAACATTGCCAAAGCCGACAAAAAGCAGAAGTAGAACCAGAAGACTTTTTTTCATATGTATCGTTGTGATCATGTTCAATCGTATTTCGTGATGAAAACTCCGTTAATTATTCAGGGCACCTTGCTGAATCCAAACAAGTACCAAACCGGCATCGCTGGCATTGCTGTAAGGGGCCATGGATCCGCCTGAACTCATGCAGGTGTAGATAATGCTCAGGTTGGGAGTGACTGTATCCACAAACCCGCCATTAATCAGGGCGTCGTATGAATTTGCAGCTGTCAGGTCAGGGGCGGTTTTTCCGGGAGCGTGACATCCGACGCATCCCTTTTCCCAGATAGCTTGAATATCCGTTGCATAGCTGACCGGGACATTGGGATCGGGAGTATCATAGGTGATCTTTTCGTATTCACACGAAACCAGGGCAATAATGCCTGCGATCAGTATGATCATGTTTAAAAATTTCCTCGTGTACATATGATTAAATTTAGAATAATTGTTGAGTAAGATGATAAGTTTTATCAAAAAAGGCTTCAGGTTTTGCTCCCTGAAGCCTTTTTAAGACGTATATCAGGAATTAGTAGCCCAATGATTCAAGGTAGGCAATTCCATCTTCAATCATGCCGTTGGCAAGTTTAAAGTTGTGAATACCCATGCTGCGGTCTTCCTCAATGAATTTGTAGTTGTAGAAGATGGCAAGCAGTTTTTGGGTATGAGCAACACTGGTGTTAAGATACCCGGGATGGCCGACAGTATCCACAACACCGGCCAGTGCCAGTTTGTGTTCCAGGGTAATCAGGCCCTCTTCAATGATGGTCTGTTTGCCTTCGTAATCAAAGTTGGTGACAGCTCCGTCATGGCAGGCAGGAATGTTACATCCGGCTGTATTAGCCCAGAGTGTGTGACCACCTGATGTTGCGCCTGCAGCAGTAGCACCATGGCAGTCAACACAGGTAGTTCTTCCTGTATGGTACGAATTTGCAAGAAGTCCGTCACCATTGATATCATAACCACCGGTTCCGGCGAGCATCGGGCTTTGAGTTCCGTGATGTGGTCCGTAACGATAGCTGGTTGGCTGAAGGGTGGTGGTGGTGCTGGTGGGATCGGTGATCTCCGGGGTTGCGAGCCTTGACTGGTGGCAACGGGCGCAGAGATTTCCGGTAGCATTTCCGCCTTCAGTGGTCATGTCAGTGGTTTCGCCCAGACAGTTCGTAAACGAGGCTTCGGTGCGGAGTCCCCAGTCGGTAGCTGTGTAGGTTTCGTGAATCAAGTGACAGGTACGGCAGTTGATAGGAGCCGGATTCTGAATGATTTCTGTAGTTACCCAAGCGCCAGTCTCAAGACACTCCAGGAATCCCTGGCTGTTGTGGCAGGGGGAGCAATCAACCGCATTTCTGGCTGTTGTGCTTCCGGTAGCATGCTGCGAAGCGTCATACTGGAAAATCTTGGCAACAATCATGTCGGAGAAATTGTGGCACTGGGTGCAGGTTGCGTTGGCATCCTGTCCATCCTGACCATTTGCTCCGGCAGGACCCTGAGGACCCTCTTTGGTACAACTGGTAAACATCAAACTTGCCGCAGAAATCATCATGCCGGCAGCAAACAAATAAGTTAATACTCTTTTCATACTGTTTTGGTTTTTGTTAATATTCACTTTCTCTCAATAACACAAACGGGTATAGGCGTTCAGTCTGGAAGCAAAAATAGAGAAGTTCGGTGTGTTAGAGGATTAACAAAGGGGTGAGATTTATTCATCCAGATAGTGATATATGTCTATCAAATCATGATGCAAGTCAGTCACTGCGTTGATATATATCAATGAATATTTGGGTAGATGAATACCGAATAACAAATAACATGCTGGATATCAATGATAAATTAGCCTGTCTGACTGATTTGACGAAGTTGTTTTTCATTCAGAATTTCGATGGTGTTCCCGGTCACCTTGAGGATACCTTCATCTTTCAGTTCCTTCAGAATACGGATAGAACTCTCTTTTGACATGCCCGAAAGGTCGGCAAGGTCCTGCCGTGAGATGGTAATATTGAAGGGATTTTTCCCGTAAATCTTCTCCCTGAGGTAAAAAAGCACATCGGCAATTCGACCGGGCATCTGTTTTTGTGTGAGACTTACAACCTGGTCGAAATTGAAAATAGCCTGGCGGGAGATTCGTCCGATAAACTCTTCGGCAAAATTGGGATTTTGCCTGATCAGCTGTTTGAAAATATTTACATCAACAAGACAGGCGGTTGTCTCTTCTACGGCAGCAGCTGAATAGTAGTGGCGGTTATCAACGTAGGTTCCCGGACCGAAGATATAATCAACCGGTTTTACAAGGGCCAGGATAAGATTCTTCCCATAGCCTTCTATATATAATTTAGCAAGCCCTTTGGTGAGGCAGACAAAATGGGGTGATGGGGTTCCCTGTTTGAACAGGATTTCACCTGCCTTGTAATGAACAGTATACCTGCCGTGATTGATCTGCTCCAATTCGTCCGGCGTCAGGCTAGTGAAGATGGATGTTTTGCAGTTACAGTTCTTGCAATTTTCCGATTCCTGTATTTTGTTCATTAAAATCGTATTAGATCAACTGTACTATGAATGCAAATATACAATTAAATTGATTTTTATCGATAAATTTTTTGATACGAATCAACAATCCATTGATCTATCTCAATCTTGTGAATTAATTAACTAATACTTAATAGGTTTCTAAATAATGACTTCAGGAGGAAAATCTCAAGAGGTATTCGGCAATTTGAATAGCATTGGTAGCAGCTCCCTTTCGGAGGTTATCGGAAACGATAAAAAGATTCAGTGCATTTTCCAGGGATTCATCCCGGCGGATGCGTCCAACAAATACATCGTCTTTTCCCTCAGCCAGGATTGGCATAGGATAGATGTTGCGCTGAATATCGTCCTGAATGGTTATCCCGGGCATCGTGGAGAGAACGGAATAGATATCCGGTAGGTCGAACGGGTTTGAAAATTCAATATTGACGGCTTCTGAGTGACCTCCCAAAACGGGTACTCTCACGATGGTGGGGGATACCATTATAGAAGGAGCGTTGAGGATCTTGCGGGTCTCATATACCAGCTTCATCTCCTCTGCCGTGTAACCATTTTCCTGGAAGGCTCCTCCGTGGGGAAAAAGGTTGAGGTCGATCGGATGGGGATATGCCATCTCGCCGGCAATCCCGTTGCGTTCGTTCTCCAACTGCCTGACCGCTTTCGCACCTGTGCCGGTAACTGACTGGTAAGTAGATATAACAACCCTTTTAACAGAATACCGCGCATGAAGGGGGGCCAGCACCATGACCAGTTGGATGGTGGAACAGTTGGGGTTGGCAATGATGTAATCTCCGGATGTTAGAATCCCTGCATTGATCTCGGGAACGATCAGCGGTATGGCCGGATCCATCCGCCAGGCGGAGGAGTTGTCTATAACCCTGACTCCGGCAGCGGCATATTTTGGTGCCCATTCGCGACTAACATCACCGCCTGCAGAGAAGATAGCAATTTCGGGCTTTTCGCTGATCGCCTGCAGGTGGTCTGTGATTAGCAACTCCTGATCACAAAACCGGATCATTTGCCCTTTTGAGCGTGGAGATGCCACCGGGATCAACTGGCCGACGGGAAACGAACGCTCCTCCAGAATCTTTAATGCAGCCCGGCCAACCAGGCCGGTAACACCAACAACAGCGAGTTTCATAGAACAAAGGTATAACCTTTTGGTGTTTTTTCCGATTAATAGAGAAAACGTAATGAAAACGAGTATTTTTTCTATTATCCTTCTGGTCCTCAGTAGCCACGTAATCGGTTTTGCCCAGCTGGCGGATGATTTTTCGGATGGTGATTTTAATCATAATCCCAGATGGCAGGGCGACTCCCTGCACTTTGAGGTGAATAGTGCCAAACAGCTGCATCTGAAATGGGCCGGCGCCAACACTTCTTTCCTGGCAACTCCTGGCATCTGGCTGAATGAAATGGAATGGAATTTCTGGGTGAAACTCTCTTTCAACACTTCGGCAAACAATTTCATGAAGGTTTGTCTCGCATCCGACCGGATGGATCTGGATGAGCCGCTTAATGGTTATGTACTTCAACTGGGAGGGTCGAACGACAGTATGTATGTTATAAAACAGGAAGGGGAAACTGTATATCCGCTTTTTTGCTTTCCGGATGTTTCAATGGACCAATCGACTAATACGCTGAGGATAAAAGTTACCAGGGATGCCGGGGGGTTGTGGAGTGCCTGGATCGATCCTGAAGGAGGAGAGGATTATATCGAACAGGGCTCCTGGTTCGATAATACCTTTCAGAGCGCCGCCTGGTTTGGCTTTTACTGTAAGTATACGTCAAGCAATGCAACTAAATTTTACATGGACGATATCTATGTGGGTCCCGTCCTGCGAGATACTGTTCCTCCATCGGTTGTAACCCTTACGGTGCCCGATAGCCTGCATATCAACCTTCTCTTTTCTGAGAATGTGGAGCCATCATGCGCACAAAACAACTTAAACTATATTATCCTTGGAGACTTGCGTCATCCCGAGTCGGCCATCATCCCCGCAGGGCATCCAAATGAAGTGCTGCTAACGTTTAATCAGCCACTGCCTGATAAAATTGTGGACACTTTACGGGTCGTGAACCTTTTCGACCTGGCTGGAAACCGGATGCGCGATACACTGGTTCCATTTGCCCGGTATGAACCGCAAGCTTACGACATCCTGATCAGTGAAGTGATGATGGATCCGGAACCAGAAACAGGACTTCCCCCAGTAGAATATGTGGAGTTGTACAACCGGACTGCGTTTCCCGTAAATCTTTCGGGATGGGTGCTGGATGCCGGATCTACCCGGAAAACCTTCCCCAATGCTTCAATTCCCTCACACGGATTCCTTCTGGTTGCCCGCGACAGCTCACTGGCAGAATACGGTCTGTTTGTTTCTCTCTTCACCTCAGCCTCCACTCTTGCCAATGATGGGGCCGTCCTGATCCTGCGAAACAGCTCTCTGCAAATCATCCATACCGTTACATACTCTCCGGATTGGATCACAGAATCATGGAAAGTGGATGGCGGATGGTCGCTGGAGATGATTGATACGGATAACCCTTGCGGATGCAAAGAGAACTGGAGCGCTTCTGAGGATGCCCGGGGCGGGACTCCAGGGGAGAAGAATTCTGTTATGGCGTCCAGTCCCGACCTGATTTCTCCTGCCCTGACAAGGAGTTTTTTTTCCGATGATCACACCTGGGAGCTAAGGTTTTCAGAGTCACTCGATACAACTACCCTGGGCAACCCTACAGGATGGATTATTGAGTCGGAAGGAATCCAACCCAAATCTCTTTCAGCTGTAGCTCCAACCTACAATTCCGTGAGACTTACCTTCGCCGAACCCTTCTCTGCTGGCTCCATTTTCACCCTTACAGGGTCACACCCAATTGCCGATTGTGCAGGGAATCTTCTGGAAATCCCGGTTACCGCTGAATCGGCAATCCCCGGAGCCATCGGAAGGAACGACGTGATCATCAATGAGGTCCTGCATGATCCCTATCCAGGATCTTCAAGGTTTATTGAACTTTTCAACCGTTCGAACAAGGTAGTGGACCTCGGGGAGCTGGCGCTGCTGGTATCGGATACGGGGGTTGCTGCCGGTATTGAAGGCGCAATCCTGCTCACAAGTGAACCCTACCTGATGTTTCCGTTGGATTTTGTGGCCGTTTGCAGCAATTCGGAAAGCATCAAAAACCGGTATCATACACCCAACCCCAACCAGTTTTTGGAGATGGTCTCATTTCCGTCCATGAAAAATGGCAGCGGCGCTATCAGATTGATCCGTTCCTGGGATGAGGAGTTGATAGACGGGATGGTCTATCACAGTGGTATGCATTATCCCTTACTTCTGTCGGCAGAAGGGGTATCCCTGGAGCGGATCAACCCTGAGCGGCCGGCAACAGACCCATCCAACTGGCACTCTGCGGGCGAAAACACGGGATATGCCACTCCTGCCTATGAGAACTCACAATGGTCTGATCCCTCTGTGACAGAGGATATGATCGCCATCATCCCTCCCGTGTTTTCGCCCGACAATGACGGCCGCAACGATGTAGTCTCTATCTGTATCACCCTGGCAGATGCCGGCTTCCAGGCCTCCATCATGATCTTCGACAACACCGGAAGGATCGTTAAGAAACTAAAATCCGGCGTATTGCTTGGGCAACACAACGAGTTTTCATGGGACGGTATCCGGGATGACGGGTTAAAGGCATCCATGGGAATCTATATTGTCTATGTCGAACTTCTCCATCCCGAAGGAGTGGTCAACCGATTCAGAAAACCCCTGGTTGTTGGCGGCATTCTATAGGTGAATCTTTTTGCGAAAATCTTCAGTTTCCTGTAGTGGCAATGGTGGCGATACTGATTTTGACATCCGGAATTGAGCATAAGGCATGCACACAAGCTTCCAGGGTGGCGCCGGTGGTAATTACATCGTCGACCAGGAGCAGATGCGCCCCTGAAAATTTACACGGATTTCGGATCTCAAAGATGCCGGAGACATTTTCCCACCGCTTGTACCTCGATTTCCGCGTTTGCGTTTCCGAAAGTCCGGTTCGGAGAAGTGTTTGCTCCTCTACCGGAATTTTCATGCTTGAGGCGAGCCCGATTCCGAACTGGGCACTCTGGTTGAATCCCCTGGAATGATACCTCTTCCGGTGCAGCGGAACCGGGATGATCACCTCGGCAGACCTGAACAGTGGCGAGCTTTTCAGGAACGCCCCGTAGTGCGCACCAAACCATACGCCAATGTCTTTCCGCTCTTTGTACTTCAGATGATGGATAAGGTGCTGGACCTGATTCCCCTTATTGAAATGAAGAAAAGAGGCAGCACTCTCCACTGGTGCCCGCCCCCAAAAGATCCGGCTGACCGGATTGTCGTGTTCCAGGTGATACCAGGTTTTTGGCAAATGGTATTCACACAGGGTACACACCACCTCTTCCCCTCTCCACAAGCTGTTCCCGCAACAGGTGCAGATTCTCGGGTAGAGGAGCGAGAAAAAATCATTTATCCACATAGTTGTTACATTTCCCATTAATCGGGAAAAGAGCCAAAAGGTTATAGGTTCATTCCAAAATAGTTGATGCAAGGAGGACTTTCATCTGGTCGCCCGGCATCAGAAAAATTCGTAGATTTACACTAAATTTCAAATTGTTATGCAGGAGAGGCCCTTACTCCATGTGGAAAATCTTTCGGTTACTTTCAGGAATGATGGACGGGAGACGCTAGCGGTGGATGATATCTCCTTCCGGATCGGTACCAGGGAGATTCTGGGCATTGTAGGAGAGTCGGGTTCTGGGAAATCGGTAACAGCGCTGTCAGTATTGGGGCTGATCACCGATCCACCAGGTACAGTTGCTGTTAAGAAGATCGAGTTAACGGAACCTTCCGGGGATACGACCAGGCTTAACCTCCTACCTGAACGCGATTTGCAGAAAGTTCGAGGCCGTTCGGTATCCATGATCTTCCAGGAACCAATGACCTCGTTGAACCCTGTATTTACTTGCGGGGACCAGGTTTCGGAGACGTTGAGAAGGCATCTGGGAATTAATGGAAAGAAGGCTAAGTTGCGGGTAATTGAACTTTTCAATGAAGTATCTCTTCCCGATCCGCCAAGGATCTACCGCTCCTATCCGCATGAGTTGTCGGGCGGACAAAAACAGCGGGTGATGATTGCTATGGCGATCTCCTGCAATCCCTCCCTGTTGATTGCCGACGAACCTACAACGGCACTGGATGTCTCCGTACAGAAAACGATCCTCGATTTGCTGAAACAGTTGCAGCAGAAGAGAAACATGAGTATTCTCTTTATTACCCACGATCTCGGACTGATTTCACAGTTTGCCGACAGGGTAGCGGTGATGTACAAGGGAAAGATTGTTGAAGAGGGAGAGGTTAACCGCGTGTTTGATCATCCGGAGCACCCCTATACACGAGGTCTGATCGCTTGCCGGCCTCCTTTAAATGTTAGGCTTAAGAGGTTGCTAACGGTTGGGGACTTTATGAAAAGTCAGGAATCAGGAGTCAGTGGTCAGGAAAATCCTGTTGATGGTGATGACGGCATCGGTCTTCATGCTGAGATCATCACTCCCGAACAGCGGCTTCTTGTTCATCAGAAACTTTATAGCAGCGAGCCGATTCTGAAAGTAGAACATGTAGGGAAGCAGTTTTCATCGGGAAAGGGATGGTTGGGGAGAGAACGTAGTTCAACCCTGGCCGTAGACGATGTCAGCTTTTTCCTCTATCCTGGCGAAACGCTTGGGATCGTGGGTGAATCGGGTTGCGGAAAGACCACCCTGTCGCGGGTGATCCTTCAGCTGATACCGGCTTCGGAAGGGCGGATTCTTTATAAGGAGACAGATATCACAACCCTCACCCGCAGCAAGATGAAATCGCTGCACAAAGATTTGCAGATCGTTTTCCAGGATCCTTACTCATCCCTGAACCCGCGCATGTCGATTGGTGAAGCTATCAGGGAGCCGATGGAGGTGCACCATCTTTACAGCAACCGGCATCAGCGGATAGAAAAAGTGAACGCATTGCTGCAACGGGTTGGACTCCTGCCTGAGCACTATTACCGCTACCCGCATGAATTTTCGGGCGGACAACGGCAACGGATCTGTATCGCGCGGGCACTTGCAGTAGATCCCCGACTGATCATCTTCGACGAGTCAGTATCAGCCCTCGATATCTCTATTCAGGCGCAGATACTCAACCTGCTCAACGACATGAAGCGTGAGTTTCAGCTCACCTATATTTTCATCTCGCACGACCTAAACGTGGTGAAATATATGGCAGATCGCCTGATCGTAATGAAGGATGGAAAGATTGTAGAGATAGGCGATCCTGATGAGATCTATTTGAACCCGAAATCGGAATATACAAAGGTTCTGCTTGAAGCAAACGCAGGGTCGGGGTACGCCCCGACCCTGCTGATGGGGTGATGAATAGCAGGAAATTAGAAAGCGAATAACGAAAAGGAATCGATATATGGCGAAAAGACAAAAAATCAACAATGATCAGAAGAGCAGTATGATCAATAATATTTTGCAGGTATTTCTGGAGAATCCACACAGTGCATTGAATTACAAACAAATATCGAAGAGGCTTGGGGTAGGGGACAGGGCAGGCAAGGACCTGGTAAGACGATTGGTCGAAGAGTTGTTCCGCAACCGGGAACTGGTGGAATCAAATCGCGGAAAATACCGGATCAATCCTGAAGGGGAGCGCTACCGGAAGTCGGTAAAAACCCATATGACCGGAACGGTCGACATGAAACAATCGGGAAAAGCATATGTTATCCCGGATGATAAATCTGGCGACGTTTTCATCAATACCGGAAATACAGGTAAGGCGCTTCATGGCGACACGGTGAGCGTATCACTTTTTCCTATCCGGAAAGGGAAAAAGCGGGAAGGAGAGATCATTGAAGTTCTCAAGCGACATAAAACACAATTTGTCGGCATCCTCGAGATCACGAAGAATGTCGCTTTTTTTATTCCCGACAACACTTCCATGCCGGTCGACATCTATATTCCGAAAGAAAATCTGAATGGTGCCCGAAGCGGAGAGAAAGTGATCGTTACCATTTCGGAATGGCCTGAACATGCCCAGAATCCGTTTGGAAAAGTTATCCAAGTCCTGGGGAAGCCGGGCGATAACCAGGTGGAGATGCAATCCATCCTGGCGGAGTTTGAGTTTCCGCTGTCGTTCTCCGCTTTCTCCGAGAAGGAGGCCGCTACAATCCCCGACGGGATTCCCGAGCGGGAGATCAAGTTGAGGAGGGATTTCCGGAAGATCTTCACCATCACCATTGACCCGGCTGATGCAAAGGATTTTGATGATGCCATCTCTTTGCTGAAGCTGGATAACGGAAACTGGGAAGTGGGAGTGCACATCGCCGATGTATCCTATTATGTAAAGCCAGGTACGTCAGTTGACGATGAAGCCTATCAACGGGCGACATCCATCTATCTTGTCGACCGTGTGATCCCGATGCTGCCCGAAAGGCTTTCCAACGAGCTCTGCTCACTGCAGCCCCACAAGGACCGTCTCTGTTTTTCAGCGGTATTTGAACTTGACGAAAAGGGAAAAATATACCACGAATGGTATGGGAAAACGGTCATCCACTCCGACCGGCGTTTCGCTTATGAGGAGGTGCAGGAGATCATTGAATCCGGGAAAGGAGAGTATGCCGAAGAGATCAGGGTGTTTAACACCATTGCCACTGCCCTCAGGGGAGAGAGGTTCAGGAAGGGCTCTATCAATTTTGAGACCCAGGAGGTGCGGTTCAAGCTGGATGAGCAGGGCAAGCCACTGGAGATCTATTTGCGCGAAATGAAGGATGCAAACAAGCTGATTGAGGATTTCATGTTACTTGCCAACAGACGAGTGGCAGAAATGGTAGGTAAAAAACGGGGAGAAAAACCGCCAAAAACATTTGTTTACCGGGTACACGACACCCCAAGTCCCGAAAAACTCCAAACCTTCATTGAATTCATCAAGAAGCTTGGATACAAGATGACACTTACCAGCAATAAATCCCTTGCCCAATCTTTCAACAATCTTTTCAGGGATATCAAAGGAACTGGTACAGAGACCATGATAGAAACAATCGCTATCAGAACGATGTCAAAAGCCTATTATTCAACGCACAATATTGGCCATTACGGATTAGCATTCCCGTTTTATACACACTTTACATCACCCATCCGGCGCTATCCCGACCTGATGGTACACCGTATTTTTGGGGAGTACCTCCATGATGCTGCTTCGGTCAAGGAGGATGTGTATGAACCGATGTGTGATCACTCCTCCCAGATGGAACGAAAAGCGATAGAAGCAGAACGGATGTCGGTTAAATACAAGCAGACTGAATATATGCTGGATAAGGTAGGTCAGGAGTTTGAAGGATTGATATCAGGCGTAAGCAAATGGGGACTTTTTGTGGAAATTATCGGGACTAAATGCGAAGGGATGGTGAGGCTCCGCGACCTCGAAGATGACTTTTATTACCTGGATGAATAGAACTTTCAGGTTATCGGGCAACGGTATGGGTTTCAGTACAAGTTGGGGGATAAAGTGACCATCAGGGTTAAACGGATTGACCTAGGAAGGAAACAAATGGATTTTGGACTGGTAAAATTTTAACTTTGTACTATATTTTATTCCATTTCTAGTATGGACCTGATCTCCCCAAAGCAACTTGTTGAAGCAAACAAGTACCTGCAGTATCTTGGTGGGGAGACCCTGGCAAAAATTCTTTTCAAACTGCTCAAGCTAGACAAGGTCAATAAACAGTATGACAAGATTTGTGACCTTGGGCCACGGGATTTTATTGATCAGCTGATTGAGGGCGTAGGAGTAAGTTATGCTGTGGACGAGCAGGAGCTTGAAAACTTCCCTAAAACTGGCCCCTTTATTGCCATATCAAATCATGCCTATGGGGCGATTGACGGGATTTTACTTATGAAAATCATTCCTGAAGTCAGGCCCGACTATAAAATGCTTGTTAACTTTCTGCTAACCAAGCTGGAACCGATAAAACCCTACTTTTTAGGAGTAAACCCATTTGAAGCATACAAGGATGTAAGGTCGAGCTTTGGCGGGTTGAAAGACGCTTTCCTTCACCTTCAGGCAGATCATCCGATTGGGATCTTTCCGGCCGGAGAGGTTTCAACAGTTAAATTTCAGTACCGGGGCGTGGCCGACAAAGAGTGGCAGCACTCTATGCTAAAGTTCATCAAGAGGGCGAAAGTGCCTGTGGTGCCTGTCTATTTTGATGGTTCAAACAGCACGATGTTCCATCTATTAGGCATGGTGCATCCGTTGCTTCGGACTGTGAAATTACCTTCTGAACTTTTCAATAAACGGGGAACGACGATCCGGATCCGGGTTGGAGTCCCAATTCAGGTGAAGGAGCAGGATGAATTTGAGGATATCAGGGAGTTTGGCAAATTTCTCAGGATGAAGACCTATGCTCTTGGGATCCCGCTGTCGAACATCAAGAGGCAGGCATCGATTGCCCCTTCTCCGGCAGCGCAGGAACCTGTGATCGATGAAGTTCCCCAAAAGTACCTGATCGATGAGATCGAGGCGATCAAAGATGAATTCAAACTGTTCCAGATACAGAATCTCTCTGTTTTCTGCTCACCCACGGAGCGGATTCCATACATTACCACAGAGATAGGGCGTTTGCGTGAGATTACATACAGGAGTGTTGGGGAGGGGACCAACAAGAGTTTTGACCTGGACCATTATGACCAGTATTTCGAACAGTTGTTCATCTGGGATGAAGAGGTACAAACAATTGTTGGAGGCTACCGGATAGGCATGGGCCGGATAATTTATGACAAATATGGCATTCCCGGGTTTTATATCAGCACACTTTTTCAAATTGACCCCGATTTTTCAACTGTGTTGAAAGTATCGATTGAACTGGGTCGCTCTTTTATCACGAAAGAGTATCAGAAGAAGACCATGTCTCTTTTCATGCTCTGGAAAGGGATTCTCTACCTCCTGATAAAAAACCCTGAATACCGCTATCTTGTGGGTCCTGTAAGCATGAGCAATGAATTTCTGGATGTCTCTAAAGCGCTGGCGGTCGAGTTTCTGAAAGCCAACTTTTATAATTCCGAATTCTCTGAATATATCCATCCAAACAAGCCTTTCACCATTCAAATTCCAAGGAAGATTAACAAGCACCTTTTTCTGAAATATGTTGGGAAAGACCTGAACCGGCTCGACCGCTTTATCAGTAGTATCGATCCGATTTATAAGACACCGGTTCTCTTCAAGAAATACCTCAGCGTTAATGCTGAAATTATCGGATTCAACATTGATCCGTTATTCAATAATTGCTTGGATGCACTGACCATTCTCGACCTGTTTGAGGTCCCCTATGATATTATTGAAGCCCTCTCCAAAGAGATTAATGATCATTCATTGTTAGACAGATTTCGTAAGTAATACCCTTAATCATGAAAACAATTCAACAATTCCATTTGATTTTACTGCTTTCAGCATGTGCATTGATGCTTTCTGCCAATGCTCAGGAAACCAGGCAACCGAACACCTGGACTATTATGGCCTCCTATTCTATCCCCGGGAAAGCTTCGGGTTTGGCCTGGGATGGAACCTATATCTATTTTGGGATCTATGGTTCAAATGGAAACCAGATCTACAAATTCAATCCAGGAAACGGAAGTTCTACCCTGCAGTGCACAGGATCTTTTGGCGATGCCTATGGACTCACTTACAAAGCGCCGAACCTGGTGACAACAGATCACGTTACCGCGACAGCAGTTCCTGCAACCGCCATAGAATTTTCCATGGCGGGTACCACAATCTCAACACTTAACCTGCCCGACCATTACATGTCGGGGATTGCCTATGATGCAGGCAACTATTGGGTATGTACATACTATCCCGACCCGGGAACTGTTTATAAAATCAATGCTTCCGGAACGGTTCTGTCACAGTTTACGCCTCCCAACAACCAGCCCTGGGACATTTGCACCCACGGATCCGATCTCTGGATTGCCGACTACTGGGGTGATATGTTATATAAGGTAACCACAACCGGAACCGTACTTGAAAGTCATGGATCGGAACAAACCGACCCGGCCGGCATCGTTTGGGACGGGACTTACCTCTGGTACTGCGACGGGCCTTTGAATGGAAACAGCACGCTCTATAAAGTGGATCTGGCCGGGGCGGGAACCCCGGTCATCAATGTTCCTGTTACGGCACACAACTATGGCAATGTGAGCATTGGAAGCAACTCCACCTGGAACTGCCAGGTACAAAACACCGGCACCGTTAACCTTACGATCAACAGTATCGGGATCCCCAGCGGACAACCAATCACTACCTCGTTTGTCACACCGTATATCCTGGCCCCAAGTGGAAGCGTGAACGTCCCCTTTACTTATACGCCTACTACAGCAACCCCGTTGAATACCCAGGTGAGTATCAATTCAACCGATCCCATCAATCCTTCGGTGAATGTCACGTTAACCGGACAAGGCGTTTACAGTGGCCCGCATATTTCACTGCCCTATACCTCCCACGACTGGGGTAACAGGCGTGCCGGAGCCTATTCAAGATGGTACCTGCCGGTGACAAACGACGGGAGCACGACACTTACCATTACAGGCCTCGATATAAGTGACCCGCATTTTATTCTAGATGATTCAGTGGTTCTTCCTCTGACTGTCTCTACTAACGGAACAGCTCAGATTGGCATCTGGTTTCATCCCGAAGAGGGGATTGACTATAACGGAACGATAACGATTGTTTCAGATGCAGTAGGCCAGGGATCGTTGGATGTGACCCTGGAGGGAACGGGTGTGGAGACCAACTATCCAATCGGTACTCCCCTTTGGAGTTATACGATTACAGGTGGTTATGATAACAGCCCTAAAGCGATCGTTCCCATCCAGGATATTACAGGCGACGGTGTGGATGATGTGCTGGTAGGATCGGAAGATGACTATATCAGGTGCTTTAATGGAAATGCATCAGGATCAGGCGATGTCCTTTGGGCAACGGAAATTTATGCCGGTTATACCTATAGTCAGAAGTGTATGACCACGATCGATGATATTAATAACGATGGCTACCGCGATGTCATTGTTGGTACAGCCGGCGGCGACCGATCAATAACCGCCTATTCGGGAAAGACAGGATTGCAGATCTGGAAACACGATACCCACGAATATGGTGGCGGAGGATGGGTTTACCAGGTAGATGCCCGTTATGACTACAATAACGACGGGGTAACTGATGTACTTGGCTGTACCGGAAATGATGGAAGCAACACTGGTCCGGTAAGGGTCTATTGTCTCAATGGGCTGACAGGCATTTCAATCTGGGAGCGACCCAATCCTGATTCAGGGCCCCTGTTTTCGGTGATAGGCGTGGAGGACTTTACCGGCGATGGTAAACCGGATGTATTGGCCGGCGGATCGAATCAGCAGGAGAGTTCGGCCAGACTATTCGGGATCAATGGGGCTACCGGTACTGTGATCTGGACCAATTATCCCATTGGAACATCTACCTGGGGTCTGATGCAGTTGGATGACATCAACGGCGATGGAAAGAAAGATGTTGCTGCAGGTGGGTTCGGCGGACAGATAGTGCTGGTTAACTCGGTAAATGGTGCGAACCTCCACTTCATCAATATTGGCTCATTCATCATCAACAGGCTGCAGGATATGGGAGATCTGAACAAAGATGGCTACCGCGACATCCTGGTTGCCCACAGCAGTCCCATAGGGATTGTCGTTGATGGGTATTCAGGTGAAACCCTGTGGTCGGTCCCGCTTGCTGACCAGTCCTCTAATGTGGGAAACATCGGGGATGTGACCTTTGATGGCACGAATGATCCGATCATAGGAACCCTGTACAACAATAACTACGCTTATTTCCTGGATGGTTATGATGGTGCGGAACTGGCAGCTGCGCCGGGACCAACACCCGTTGATGCCATCACTGCCATCCCCGATATTGTGGGGGATTTAACCATGGAGATGGTTCTTGGCGGGAGAAACGGACTGGTAGCCTGCCTCTCGGGGGGTTATGACACTACTTCGCCGGTTGCCATTCCACCCATGACAGATCTTGTCCGGATGGATGTTGTGAAGATCTATCCCAATCCGGTAAACGATCAGATGACCATTCAGGTGAAGGTTAATCAGCAATCTGTTATCAAGCTGGAATTGTATGATCTCTCAGGCCGGTATATTTGCCTGATCGGTGAGGGTCACTATCCCGCAGGTGAGACAAGCTGGATATGGAACCGGCAATCTGCC